>TARA_R110002051_G_scaffold14890_4_pt1 | contig 19815 bp, 17 predicted proteins | sample TARA_R110002051 | Tara Oceans TARA_R110002051 (sample SAMEA4397023) | marine metagenome | biome: Polar Biome; feature: [MES] marine water layer (ENVO:01000295) within the mesopelagic zone...; material: water (ENVO:00002006), including particulate matter (ENVO:01000060) such as......
CGTGTTGAAGATTCATGAATAAACGAATGGTAAAGATGACTCATTTTTTATTAGATTAAGCAGATTTATATCGCTCATCAATTGAGGGTTTTGCTAATAAGAGTAATAGTGAGGAGAAATAAGTAAATTACTAGATATCTGACTAAAGAAAATTCAGACAATAACCGTATTAATCTTTATTAAAAAATGGTCAATTCTAAAGAATAAAAATCGGCAATATAAATCAATAACTATAACAGGGTTTTAGTTATTCATCACTTGCTATAAATGGGCTGAGCGTCTGCATGAAAACACTTACTATTTGTGTGGATTTAGTGTATAAAATAGCTATACCCACAAAAAAATTAAGGAATATATCATGAACTGGCCACTATTCTCTGTCATCTATTCAATAGCAGCAACGGTCACTATCGGTGTGTTTATGATTGCAGCATTGGTAACCGGACACAACCAAATCCTGCACATTCAAATAGCGGTAATAGCAGGTATCATACTGTCTGTCCCTTCAGCGTTATTCTTCACCAAAAAAGTCGGTAGCATTACAGGTAATGAAGAAGGATATAAAGTATAATTTTGAGATAAGACGATAGCGCTAATGATAATAATAAATGTTGCTTAACGTGATAACCTTGCATGCTATGAAAATCTGTCATAAAAAAAACAGTGCCTAAAGAAGCACTGTTTTTTTATTGGGTCTTAATAGCAGTTGTTTAAGCAGAAAAAGGATTTAAATTTGGCAAAAAAAAGACCTTGATGCAATGATCAAGGTCTTTTTTTATTCATTCCAATGAACTATTTTAGCTCAACGGTTGCGCCATTTTCGATATTGGCATAAACCTCTAAAACGTCCCAGTTGGTCAAGCGTACACAGCCAGCTGATGCTTGGCGACTGATACCTTCGGGCTTCGGTGAACCATGTAGACCATAAGAAGGTTTTGATAAGCCCATCCATACGACACCTACTGGACTGTTTGGTCCTGGCGGCAACATATGTACTTTTTTATCTGCGCCTTCACCGACGGTCGCTTTATACCACGGCATTTTTACTTTATTAACGATTTTAAACGTGCCTTGTGGTGATGGCGTGCTGTCACTACCAATGGTCGTTGGATAGGTGGCAACCAGCTTATCATCGTTATAAGCATATAGGGTTTTATCGGCCTTATTAGCGACCACACGATTGATACGCTGCTTGAGTGGTGCGCGTGTATTCAAGACGGTGATGGTTTCACCCGCTTTATATTGCTTATTTTTATTAAGCTTATCTAGGTAACGCACATCCATATGGAAGCGTTCACCAAATAACTCTTTGATATCTTGATAATACAAGCCTTTCATTTTTGACTTTGCTTCTGAGCCTGCAGGCGTGGTGGCAAAGTTAGTATTAACGTCATCTTCAGTAATAGTATAAGTCACGAGCACCGGCTTATTGGCTGGGATATTTTTATTTAAAGCATCCCATGTTTTTTGATCCATTTTACCGTTTGCTGGCAAGCCTTTCATGGTTTGGAAATTGATGAGCGCTTTTTTACTGTTCATGCCCCAGCCGCCATCAATCGCACCCGGAGAGGCGTGGTTCCAATCCAATAATGCCTGCATTCTGATGGTCATCGCTGAGTTAACTTTCATATTCGGTGTCCATGTGGCACCGTTTACTTGCTTGGCATAATTGGATAAGTTCAGCGTGGTGTGTTTTTTACCATCAATATCGGCGATACTTTTGATAGAAGCATCCGCTGCGCTATCAGCTGTAGCAGAGCTAGGTGCTGAGACCGCTTGACCTTCACTAATATCGTCAGTACTATCAGATTGCTCATCTTTACGAGCCAATTCTTCTACAGTCATATTGTCGGCAGTGACGGCAACTGATGTATCGACTTTCGCTTCTTGCTTGGCATCAATCAGCTGAGTCATGCGGTCAGCTGGCTTGGCTGTATTAGTATCTAGCTTAACGCTAGCACGAGAATCAATTGAGCTACTGCGACTTTCCTGTACATTAAGGCTAACTTTCTGAGCAATACTAGGAAGCGCGTCAGCTGACCGTACAGGCAAGGTGCGTGTATTATCAGTGGGAGCGGCAAACGTGCTAACACTGGCACTAACAACAGCGATAGATATAGCGGTGATAAGAGGCTTTATTTTCATAATTTTTGAACACTTGTGGTGGCTGCTAATGGAGCTATTATGCGCATAATTTAGATGCTTCGCAAACTTTTGACACATATTTTTTTGTTTAAGACTTGCCAAACGTCAACGGTTGACGTATTCAATACAATTAAGCAAGAGTTGAGTCAGGCTAGGGCTCCCTTTTCCACTCAATTAACAGTTACCACAATACGTTATGAGCTTTAAGGTAGTGATATATGGCTATGCTAAATCACCCTTTTTAACCGTTCTGTTAAAGCCCATGCGCTACTTACTTCTGAACACTGATGTACATTCTGTTGAAGTAAAAAACACAGTCGTTGGCGCATCATCTTGTTTCCGTCTATAATGTGGAACGAGATTTTTATTTAATAAATCGGCTATTCAGTGAAATCATTGAAAGCGATTTAACCCATCCGCATGTAGTCAGTAAGCATGTAATCAGTAAGGTGCGATATGTCAGAAGACCAAGTAATGAGCGCAGAAGAATTTCAAAATCAATACTTTAATGATGATGAGTCACAAGGTATCAATAATGATATGGAATACGATTTAGAGACAGGGCTTGTCGGTGAGCACGATGAATTTGCGACTTTGCGTGCTGAGCTTGAAGAGGCACGTGAGCAACTGGTCACTATCCGCGACTTTATTCGTTTTTCAGTGACGCAATTACGCAATTATGATGTGGTTGTCGCTCAAGGAACGACCGATGAATTTGCTGAAGCGTCTGCGATTGTATTGCATTCGCTCTCCTTAGATTGGTCAGCCAATGATCAGATTCTTGACTGCCGCTTGACCACCTCAGAGAAGCAGCTGGTATTGAGTTTATTAGAAGAGCGTATCGCTGAGCGTAAGCCATTAAGTTATCTGATTAATCTGTCTTATTTCTGCGACTTGCCGTTCTATGTCGATGAACGTGTTCTAATCCCGCGCTCACCTATCGCTGAATTGATTCGTCAGCAGTTCCATCCATATTTTGATGTGACTGAATTGGCAAAACCGCTTGGGGTTAGTGTCAATAATCAAGCAGCCACTTTTTATGATCATGGTTTAGATATTAAGCAGCTGTCACAACCTGAGCGTATTTTAGATCTATGTACGGGTTCTGGTTGTATCGCTATTGCGCTTGCGACCCGTTTTGTTGATGCTTTGGTTGATGCCGTAGATATTGATAAAAGCGCGCTTGAAGTGGCGATGGTCAACGTCGATCATCATGATCTTGGTCATCAAGTCAATGTGATTGAATCTGACTTGTTTGCTAAGATTCCTGCTGAACATCAATATGAGCTGATTGTTACCAATCCTCCGTACGTCGATGCTGCCATTATGGCAGATTTGCCACCTGAGTTTTTGTATGAGCCTGAACATGCACTCGCTGCTGGTCAAGATGGGTTGGATTTGGTACATCGCATACTTTTTGAGGCACCAGATTATCTTAGCCCAGAAGGTTTGCTCGTCTGTGAAGTGGGCGATAGCGAGTGGGCATTGAAGCAAGCTTATCCTGAGATTCAGTTTGATTGGCTAAGATTTGCTCATGGCGGTCATGGTATCTTTGCGATGACTTATGATGAGCTTATGAGCTACCGTCAGCTGTTTGCCGCTTACGTAAAGCTATTGGATAGCAATCAATAAATCAAGATTGATACTATAATTAAAATTGATACTACAATTAAAACAGTCAAAAATCGACTTCATTTGTTTAAGGATAAATATGGCAGGCAATAGTATTGGACAAATCTTTACCGTCACCACCTGCGGTGAATCGCATGGGGCAGGTTTGTTGGCAATCGTCGATGGCGTGCCACCAGGTTTGGCCTTATCCGAAGCCGATTTACAAATAGATTTGGACCGCCGCAAGCCGGGCACTTCTAAATACTCGACTCAGCGCCGTGAGTCTGATGAAGTCGAGATTATCTCTGGCGTCTTTGAAGGTAAAACGACGGGCACCTCTATCGGTCTGCTGATTCGCAATACCAATCAAAAATCTAAGGACTATAGCGAAATTAAAGACACCTTTCGCCCCGGTCATGCCGATTATACTTATAGCATGAAATATGGCTTTCGCGATTATCGCGGCGGTGGTCGCTCATCGGCGCGTGAGACGGCGATGCGTGTCGCCGCTGGTGCTATTGCCAAAAAATACTTGCAAGATCGCTTAGGGGTGCAAATCCGTGGGCATGTGACCCAAATCGGTAATGAGTACAGTAATATAGTAGAGCCGAGCCAAATCGATTGGGATTTTGTGAATAGCAATCCGTTTTTTTGTGCAGATAAAGACGCAGTCAGTCGCTTTGAGACCTTGATAGACAATTTGCGCCGTGAAGGCACGAGTTGTGGTGCCCGCCTCGAAGTTATCGCCAGTGGTGTACCGGTTGGACTTGGTGAACCAGTATTTGACCGTCTAGATGCAGATATTGCCCATGCCATGATGAGTATCAATGCGGTAAAAGGTGTCGAGATTGGTGATGGTATGGCAGTGGCTGGGCAGTTTGGGCATAGCTCACGTGATGAGATGACGCCAGTCGGTTTTACCGCCAATCATGCAGGCGGCATCTTGGGTGGTATCTCGTCAGGGCAGGATATCCGTGTCAGTATTGCGCTCAAGCCAACGTCTAGTATTACCACTGCTGGCAAAAGTATCAATACTCAAGGCGAGTCGGTCGATATGCTGACCAAAGGTCGTCATGACCCTTGCGTTGGTGTGCGTGCAACGCCCATTGCAGAAGCCATGCTCGCGATTGTATTATTGGATCATTATCTGCGCCACCGTGGTCAAAATGCTGATGTAGAGCAACCAGTCCAATCGATTATTTAATGTCTTTATGTTTTTATGCCTTTATGATATGAGTAGGGTTGACCCTTTACCTCACTTTAAACCTTTACAGTTGGCATAGTAACTGATGGTTGCTGGCCAATCTGAGAAGATACCTTTAACCCCAACGTCTTGCGCCAGCACATCAATGACATTCATGATGTCGCCATCGTTGTTAATGGCGTCGCCAAGCCCGCTATAATACCAGCCACCGCCATTTTTTAATGGCCCTGAGCGTTCAAGCGACCAAGTGACAATGTCGAGGCCATTGGCTTTGGCTTGCAAGGCGTATGTCGACGGTAGCAGCTTGCCATTGCCATCGCTGGTAACCAATAGCCAAGACGCTGGGGCAATAATATTAACGCCGCGCGCTTTAATCTCAGCCAATGAATGCTTCCACGTCGTCGGGTCATTTTTATCAAATATCTTACCCGCCGCGGTCTCGTTGCTATCATCGATGAGATAGATGGCATTGGTAGCATAGTTCGGTTCGTTACTAATCCAATAGTCAATATCTTCAAGATTGAACGACTGCGGATATACGTCACTGGCGGGCACGCCTGCACTTTTATAAGTGTCAATCAACTGTTGACGATAATTATCTAAACTATAGCCATTAAATGGCATGGTAACTACGGGCTCTTTGAGCTCAGGTGTATGCTTCATACCCAAACTGCTAGCAAGCGCAATATGCTCTTTTAAGGTCAACACTTCACCATTTTGTGAATATAAGTCTGTTCGCCATGGCGCTGTCGCATCCATGTAGGCGCTAATACTGGTCGCTTGGGTATTGACGGCGTCCATTTTTCCCGTCAGACTTTTAAAGTCTGTTACGCTAATATCTGAAGTTCGGCATTCAATATCGGCCGCATTGGTCAGTATTCCATTGCCATCTATTATAGGCGGTACGCTACATTGGTCAGCTAGTGGCGTAGCAACAATATTGGTAGTGGTATGCAAATCGTTTTGGGCATGTCGACATACCAGCTCACCATCGTTGGTAAAGGCCACATCGCACTCTAAGATGCCTGCGCCCATTTGTGCTGACGCTACATAACCGTCATAAGTATGCTCAGGAAATTGTAGAGGCGCGCCGCGATGGGCGAGAGAGAAGTCAGTTTTGCTAGGCAATTGCCCTTTACAGGCCAATAATTCATCTTTTAGCGGGCTCTCATCCATATCGTTGACCAGGTAAAATGGTCGAACGCCATAGGTATAGGCTAGCGACTGTATAGGTTTAGTCGTTGGGGGTAGAGTCGGCAGTATGACCGCCAATGAGCCGTCATCTTCATTACAGCCCAATAATAAAAAGGTACTGATAATGGCTAAAGGTAGCGTAAGACCTTGGCATTTGAGTTTATGCAGGGCTGATTTGTGCAGCTGCGCCCGCTCATTCGCTGAATTTTTCAAAATTGTCATGTAAACTGTCCTCATAAATGTGCATAAATTATCATTATCAATTTTACTGTCACTGACTTAGCACCTAAACTATAGGGTTATGTTTAAGGAATGATGACAACCAAAGCAGTTTTATAGTAATTCCTTTTAAGTTTTTGAATATCATTAAGGATAACCAATGAGTAAGTATTTAGATGCCGTTATTGTCGAACACAATCCTGCAAACAAAGCGATTAATAGAGCGGTGATTTGGCTGCATGGTTTGGGCGCGAGCGGTCACGATTTTGAACCAGTAGTGCCGCAGCTAGGATTAGATGCTGATATGGCAGTACGTTTTATTTTTCCGCATGCGCCCAATCGCCCAGTGACTATAAATGGCGGTATGGTTATGCCAGCATGGTATGACATATTAGAGATGAGTCTTGAGCGTAAGGTTGATGTGAATCAGATTGAAGAGTCTGCGCAGCAGATAGAGGATTTGATGGCTCGTGAAGTAGAGCGAGGTGTGAAACCTGAGCATATTGTGATTGCAGGATTTTCGCAGGGCGGGGCAGTCGCTTATCATGTGGCACTTGGTTATCGAGAGCGTTTGGCTGGATTGATGACGCTCTCTACCTATCTAGCAACCAATGACAATATTAGCTATAGCGACGCTAATAAAGATATGCCGATATTAATTGAACATGGTACGCATGATCCAGTCGTTCCAGCGATTTTAGGCGAGCAAGCAAAGCAGTTATTATCAGAGAAAGGATACAATGTTGCGTACCATACGTATCCAATGGCACATCAAGTATGTATGCCGCAAATTCAAAATATTGGTAAATGGTTAAATAAAGTATTGAATTAATTTTTATCTCGACTATTGGCTGTAACTATATGTAATAAGGGCTCGTAATAGGTTGTAATAGAGCGCTTAGTTACTATATAATAGTTGACCTTATTGGGGATGTTCTGGCTTCGACGCTGGTGATGAAACTCAATGATGCATGTCGAGAGTATATGTCCTCTCGTTAATCAAACATATATTGTTATAGTCGCAAACGACGAAAATTACGCTCTAGCAGCTTAAACCCTGTTTACATGGTTTAAACCCTGCTTACTTAGTTGCTGATCACCTACAGTTGGTCAACTAAGTTGAAGCGTCCGCATGTAGGCTCGCCACAAGGGATTGTCTCAATTGCTTGGGTTCAAAAGTAGAGAATCGGCTAATCCATCCTGACTGTCGGATCGGTGCAGACTAAAATTAAAGACAGAAACTAAACATGTAGATTCATGAGCGTAATGCCGGCGGACGCGGGTTCAACTCCCGCCATCTCCACCAAATATTGTTAAAGAAGTCAGTCACTTAGGTGGCTGGCTTTTTTTATGCCTGAATTTCTCATTAGAATTACAGCATAATCTGCTGATAGTAGAGGTAAGAGGTTGCTACATAGAGTTAATAATACACAATAAGAAAAAGGCTTCCAATTACTTGGAAGCCTTTCAATATAATGGTACCCGGAGCCGGAACGGTGATACTTTAATAAGTATTTGATATATATGAATAAATTTTTAAAAATATAAATTAGTACACTTGTGAGTATACTTAAGACTTGGTTTTCAGTTTTATAATTTAATAGTAACTAAATATTATAGTTTGAAAAGTTTTTAGTATAACACAAGCCGTAAACTTAATATTGTAAAGCACAAGCTGTTGATAGACTTGCAACAAGTATAAAGTCAGCCTGAAGCATCGTCATTATCCACCGCATCACTATTACCTACAATGAGCTTATCGTGCATTTGCTCTATCGCCTTATTAACCAACTCATTCGCTGTAAAACTACTAAAAGCCCTCAGTGCTTCTAATTTGGGTAGATTTGGCTTATATATTTTTATATAGCCCTTTTTAACTTCGTTTTCAGTATCAGTCTGCTTCCGACCATCCCATGCTTTTTTCATGCTAAATAATACATAGGCTCTAAGCGAAAAGCCTTTTTTGTTTTTGGTGCCTATGGATGGATCTTCTACGTTAGATAGTACGTCCAGACTTGCAAGAATAAGCTCATATTTTTCCTGAGTGTTTTCTGGAAAAAATATCCCCTTTAGTATGATATGTTCACGACCTTTTCCGCTTAGATATTTGTAACTCCAATCAATCATTTGATCATTTTTAGGGTCTATCCAGTCGAAATTTTCTGTGCGGTTTTTCAGGTATATAGATTTGACACTCTCTATATATGCTGTCCTCTGGTCTCCAAATCCCTGGAGTATTAATGAATATTTAGGAAGATTGTCAATATATTCATTATTAAACATATAAATATTATAGCGTAAAAAGTCTGCTACTGCTTGAGTCAGCTCTTGCCTACCTTTGTAAGTTTTATTAACTATTAAGTGGTTAATGAGATGGGCTAAAAATAAGGAACAGCGTAGATCGTTTTTAAACCAATCCAAGTATGTCTCTGGCAATATATGATCGATTTTGTATCTAACAAGATTGTTAAATTCTTCTAAAGGGCTGTCGCTACATTTTAAATGGAAAATAAGTTGGTTTGCATAATCATCACCATCAAACGATATATTTTCCCAACTTCTGCCTTGTAAGTAGTTCTTGATATAGAGTAGTGATTTTGCGTCACTCTCTCCAATCTTGGACAATCCTTTGTAAAAATCTTCTGTGGTTCTTTTATGGTTTTTGACGTCTCTTATATATTCATCAGCTACAAATCTCACCAATTTAGAGTAAATATATTGTCCTGTGGCCTGATCAAAAACAGGATTAGGATTGTCAACAAATACTGGCTGCGCAGGATACACGTTGTGTGTCTGGTTTGATAATACTGTATTCATGATATTTTCTTCCCTGAAAATAGCTAGTTTAAATCTAGATTATTTGCGGTATAAGCTTAGAAATTACTTGGGAAAAATCTAGTAAATTTCTAGCATAAATATGCTACATCCATTGATAATATTAGACATTATATAAATATAACATAAATGGTACTCTTCTTATAGTACATATTAATAAAAAGCGTAACTCTATCCTTTTGTTATCTGCTGCTATAGCGAGATATTTTTATTATTGTTTATATATATATCCAACCCTGACGGGTTATTTTTTGTTGTGCTTAATGGGTTATTTATATTATATAAGAACATTGATTGCCAATTCTTATGTTTATCATAAAAAATTAAAGACCGTATTAAATAATATTTTACTTATCAAGCTAACTATATGAACCAAAAACTCATATAGGATTTGTAATGAATAACTATTATCAAACAGAGGGTAATATACTGACAGATGTTGATAAATTTGTAATGGTGATTTTGCTTAGCAAAGTAGATAATGCTCAATTGGCTTTAGTATTAAACTACCTATACCCAGCCATGATGCATCACTATAATCATGAGCTTGAGTACACGGAAACAGTAAAATGGTTTGTGGCTGTCGGACAGCTACTAAAAGGTGAGTACTATCCTTGGGAGGTAGTATGGGATCAGCAATCAGTTGATGCATTTATCTACGAAATGCAAAAGTATCGACCTGAATACGATTTGAGCCGTACTGCTTTTTTACTACAAGAAACTCGTAATACTGACTCTTTTTATAAATACTCAACAAGCTTATTCGCACACCACTCACGCTTACTTGTGGTCAGAGTGGATTTACAGTATAAAATCGAATACAGGAGTGATATTAGTGTTCATGATTTTGATGAGCATATGACAGCGCTACGAGAACGTATGAGTAATAAAAAGGGCTGTTTTAAGGGACTTGAAGGATTTGTTTGGTCACTTGAGCAAGGATATAAGCAAACTGGAAGTCAGGACAATAAAGGTAGCTTGCATTGTCATCTAGCACTCTTGTACAACGGCGCTAAAAAAGATAATGGTTATTACTGTGGTCGTAGTGTTGGTGAGAAATGGGTATCTATGACAGACGGACAAGGCAGTTACTTCAATTGCAATGATCCAAAATATTTTGACCAGTTTAAAATGAAAGGCACGCTTGGTATTGGGATGACACATAGGAAAGATTCTGACAAAGTTCAAAATGCCATTAATACATTATCATATCTCACCACGAAAAAAGACAAGTATGAACAACGTCTCAAAGCCAAGGTCCCTAATATGCGTACCTTTGGTCATGGTACTTATCGCAATACAAATCGTCGAGGTTTACCACCCATAGCAAACTAATTTCAAATACATACTACATTCATGAGATCGAGCATTAGCGTCTTAATGCTCATCCTTACTCAACATCAAAGGCCTGCCACGTGCAGGCCTTTTTTATGCGCGCAATAAGGAGCACTTATGAAACCAGTATGTCCACGCTGTCAGTCTTCCGCTGTCTATGAGATGACTAATGGTACTCACAATCATCTTGTTGATGAGTTGCTATCACCTGCTGCACTGATTGCTCTTAGCATCAGGCTGTGCAAGTCACTTAAGGTTCATCCAGTCATCGGTGTGGTAGCAGGTACTGCTATCGTAACCGTGATCGAGATAGCAAAGTCAAATACTGCTTTACCGATACTCATCAATCAGCAGTATCGCTGTGATGACTGTACGCATGTTTTCTCAACCATCAACTAATAAATCATCGCGTTACTCAATGCATTTAACTTATCAATAAAAAGGAAAATTATCATGGCTCATTTAATCGAAAAGATGGCTTATGTTGGCGAGACCCCTTGGCACGGTCTCGGCAGCCAGTTGCCTAAAAACCAGCCTATTGACGTCTGGGCAAAGGAAGCTGGTATGGACTGGCGTATCGAATCATCCAATGTCAGCTACATGGCAAACAATGACAAAGGTCAAAGTCTGATCTTGCCCTTTGATAACAACAAAGTCTTATATCGCTCTGACACGTTAGAACCACTCAGTGTTGTCAGCCAACGCTACCAAGAAGTACAGCCCCGCGAGATTCTAGAATTCTATCGAGATCTTACAGAACAATCGCACTTTGAGCTTGAGACGGCAGGTGTTCTCAAGGGCGGTCGTAAGATGTGGGCATTGGCCCGTACAGGCCAGTCAGCAACGCTTAAGGGCGGTGATGTCAGTAATGGCTACTTGCTCCTTGCAACCGCTTGTGACGGGACTCTAGCGACCACAGCGCAGTTCACCTCCATTCGTGTGGTGTGTAATAACACCTTAGCTATTAGCTTGGCTAATGGAGGCGGTAATGTAGTGAAAGTGCCGCATAGCACCTCATTCGATGGCGATAGAGTCAAGCAGCAACTGGGCATCTCTGTTAAGCAGTGGGATGAGCATATGTATCAGATGAAGCAGTTAAGCCAGCGCCGTGTCACTCAGGCACAAGCGGCTAATTATCTGAACCGTGTGTTCAATGATCAGGACAATGACATCATTCTGTTTAACCGTGCTAAGAAAGAGAAGGATGCCGTGCCTAACGCGAAGGCAATGAATCAGGTGATGAACATGTTTAACGGTCAAGGTCGCGGGGCAGATCTTGATGCGGCCCGTGATACGGCTTATGGTCTGCTATGCGCGATGACGGAGTTTGTTGATCATGAGCGTAGAGCGATGTCAACCGATCACAGATTAGATTCTGCATGGTTTGGTGCAGGGGCAAAGCTCAAAGACAAAAGCTTAGAGGAAGCCTTTGCACTGATTGCTTAAATTCTATTAGTACACTTAACCAATCAACCACGCCTTCAAGCGTGGTTTTTTTATGCCGTCTTTTTAATAAATAGTATTAACCAATAATAAATCTAACGAAGGAATTCATTATGAACCTGATCGCATTAAACACGACGACTCAGCCAAGACACACCAAGCGCACTACCGTTAAGATTAAGACGCCAATAAAGACTAAGCATGGTATCGAAGATATGCCGAAGTCCAAGCTAGAGAGCAAACCCGTTAAGCCGTCTGCTCATCAATCAACCACTGCTAAACGTTTGGTCAATACCAAATCTTTGAGCCATGAGGACTGGCTACAAGTACGCAGACAAGGTATTGGCAGCTCTGATGCTGCTGCCGCTTGTGGTATCCATCCTTATTTGTCTATGCTGGAGCTATGGATGATTAAGACAGGACGCATGAGCTCAAACATCGATGAGAGCATTGAAGGTTATTCGCCCTTGTATTGGGGCAACACCTTAGAGCCGATGGTCGCTAAGTACTACCAAGAACAGACAGGTAATAAAGTAAGACGTGTCAATGCTGTCTTGCAGCATCCTGATCCTGACAACCACTTTATGCTGGCAAATTTAGACTACGCAATTATTGGCAATGATGAGGTGCAGATCTTAGAGTGTAAAACTGCTGGTGAACATGGTGCCAAGCTCTGGAAAAATGGTGTGCCTTTGTATGTCACTTGCCAAGTACAACATCAACTAGCGGTCACAGGTAAAACTGCTGCGCATATTTGCGTGTTGCTTTGTGGTCATGAAGCCAAGATTTACAAGGTTGAGCGTGACGAGCGCTTAATTGCATCTATCATCGAACATGAGCGTCTATTCTGGCAATACGTAGAAACCGACACGCCGCCCACACCTGATCACTCTGAGTCAGCAGCAAGAGCCTTAAAACAGTTGTACCCAACCCCTAAGCCATCAAGCAAGGTTGATCTACGCGAAGATGACGGAGCCAATAAGTTATTTGAGCAGCTGCTTAGCTACCGTAACGACATGCAAGAGTTGGAGCAGCGCCATGACCAAGTGAAGCATCAGCTGCAAACGCTGATTCAAGACAATGAAGTCGCTATATTTAATCAAGGCGCTATCTCATGGAAGCGCTCTAAAGACAGTATCGGTATCGATAGCAAGGCTGTTATCAAATCTCATCCTGAGCTGTTAGCTAAATTTAGTAAAACTAAGCAAGGCAGTCGTCGCTTTGTCGTCTTAACCGACTAAGCGGTTATCTAATTCGTCATCAAACCCACTCGCCAATTAAACGCATAACTGCCCACCCTTACAGGTGGGCTTTTTATGTCGCTTTTTTAACCTATTAAAATACAAGGGATACCATCATGATCAAAGGTCTAACCATAACTCCGCCTGTACTCGGTCGTATCAGCATTGGGCGTGTCATTGTAAAAGATGGCAAACGCTTACCTGCTAAAGACGATCAATTCACCATTACCAGCCAAGTCCAAAATAAGGACGGCTGGGTCAATCATCCACTCGATGAAAAACTTCGTAAAAGCAAAACCGATAAGCTCAGACAAATTCCCGTGCGGATGCTGTTTAACGATCCTGGGCTGAATCTACGAGCAGAATACACGCTATTTGATAGACAAACGGGTCGCCCGTTATGCGTGGGTGACGGTGAGCAGTGCCAACGTCGAACCAATAACGGCGTCGAGCAGCTGCCTTGTCCGTCGCCCGATCGCTGTCCGTTAGCGCAAAGTGGTGGTTGTAAACCATACGGTCGCCTGTACGTTAATCTCAGTGAAGACGATGAGCTAGGGACATTCATCTTTCGCACCACAGGCTTTAATAGTATTCGTACGCTTGCCGCACGCTTAAGCTACTTTGCAGCGGTGTCAGGCGATAAACTGTCATGTCTACCACTACAACTCACGCTAAGAGGTAAAAGCACGACGCAAAGTTATCGTACTCCGATCTACTTTGTGGATCTGACACTACGTGATGGGGTAAATCTTAAGGAAGCAGTATCTAATGCACAAGCTATTGATAATGAGCTTAGCGAACACGGCTTTGATCAAGCAGCGCTAGAGGTCACTGCTAAGCAAGGTTATGTGAACTCTTGCTTTGAGATTGATAGTGAGGAAGCTTACGAGGTAGAAGAGTTTAATATTAGCGAAGGTGACCAACCAAGCGATAATCAAAATGGATACTCATCAAGTAAATCGCCAATGCACGATGTTACGAGTATTGAGCAAGGGCTACGGCAAAGCGTGACAGCGGTGAGCTAGCAAATATTCACAGCATAAAAGGGAGCTGATCTAATCAGCTCCTTTTTTATTGATTAGTTTAAAGCTGACGATCGGACTGTATCGGATGCAGTAAAAAAATATGGGACTCGGTAAGTATATGAGAGATGACGCTCTCAACCACTTATAAGGAGCAAATCATGAAAACTTTAAATTTGTCACAAACAGATGTTAAGCATTGTAATCATATTCCACAGCTTTTGAGTATAAAGGATGTCGGTAGCTATACTGGTCTTAGTCGTTCTACGATTTATGAGATTACTAACGAGAAGTCTGATCGCTATGATTCAACATTCCCTAAAAAGGTACAACTAACACAAGTAAGGGTAGTGTGGGTAGCGAGTGAGATTGCAGAATGGATTAACAATAAGGTTCTAGAGAGAGATGTTTAGTACAACATAGCTATTTACATTTTAAGTGGACAGCTACTTTTCAATATTAATTTATAGTAGTCAAAACTATGACCCGAATAGACACAGTATTTTTGATTAATGACTCGAATACACCCAACATACGAAATATTAAAATAGTATATTAATTATGTCAGCTAAAACAATGACGTATATGGATGTAACGACTAAAAAAGGAAATTCATCATGTTTAATATTAAGTTGTTCGGTTCAAACTTATGTGCTAAAAAAAATAGCCAGAAATCTTATGATAAAAGGAAAACCATACAAAAGGTTATTTTCAGCGGTTTAATAATCACTAGCGCCAGTATTTTAAGTGCTTGCGGTGATGATGACGATACGTTTACGACTGTAGTTCCTGATAGTAATTTGCCTGAAGCAAACAATAGCTGTTTCTGGGGCGGTCCTTATAGTATTGATAATCCAGCTTCGAATTTTGCTTATCCTGATACTGGATCTACTTATTGGCATGCCAAATATAACATTCCAGAAGGAGCAACTCTCAAGCTAAATGGAGAGTTCCCCTATGCTCGCTACATGTCATTTAATAGTTATCGTCAAGATAACTCTCCAGCTTTTGCTTTAAGAGATCAGCAAATTATTGCTACTAACGGTTCAATTAACCCTTTTACTCAAGGCGCAGAGCGTAATAGCAATAAACGAAGCTATCAGATTGAATTAGCAGCAGGTCAAGCTCCAATAATACCGCCAAACAATATTCTTTATGATTATGCTCAGGACAACAATGGTGAGGCACTATTATTGTATCGAGTTTACGTACCGAATAAAGGTAAGGATGCTACAGGTGGAGTAGGTTTACCAACTCCAGAGCTTACTTTAACTAATGGTGAAGTGTTAAAAGGACAGTCGGCTTGTGATAAGCTGGAGTCCGACAAAGAACTAGCTAAAGTTCCTGTTATACCTCCTGATACTTACGCTCAACTGCGTCAAAACAATCCTGCTAAGGAAAATCCAATTTGGCGAGCGGTCTATAACGTACAGTTTGGATTTGAATGTTCATTCTTAAATCAGTGCGAAGGTAATCCCGTCAGACAAGTTGCTCGGTATGCTAATTTAGATAATCAGTATATTAGTACCTACGTAGATAGAAGTATCAAACCAGTTATTGTTATTCGCGGAAAAGTTCCGAAAGTTCCTGAAACTGTAAATGGTAATGAGATCTTTGATGAGAGCGATGCACAAGTACGCTACTGGTCTATGTGTCAAAACGAGTACTACTCTCAAAAAGTCGCCAGTTGCTTATATGATGAGCAAGTCGCTATAAACCCAGATGGCTACTATACAATGGTCTCAAGTTTACCGTCTGATCGACCTATTAATGCGAATGATCAATGTGACATTGGTTACTTACCTTGGTCTAGCGATGGTGATGGTTTCTCTATTATTCCTGGCAGACAAAATAATGCTACAGATGGATTCTTACTTATGAGAAACATGCTGCCAGCTGACAGCTTCGATAATGCTATTAAAAATACATCAGTACCAGGCGATGAAGCTGAAGTTCTAGGTGACTATTTACCGACTATTCAGTATTTTACTAAAGCAGAGTTTGAGGCTTTAGGTTGTGATGCTTATAAATCCTTGGCTCAATAAAAAATTCAATGATTAGATCATTGAATCATGGCTGACCCTGATGCTGCTTTTGATACGCCATCGGGGTCATTAAATACCACAGTTTAAAAGCTTGAAAGAACTGACTATGCGAATGATAGCCTAGTAAAAAAGCCACATCAGTAGCAGGTAATCGTTGTTCAATTAAGTATTTATGAGCCATTATTTTTTTTGTTTCTAGCAAAATCCTATGAAAAGAAGTTCCTTCTTCACGTAATCGTCTTTGCAAACTACTAACACTCATGTTTAATACAAGCGCAACTTGTTCACGATTAGTCTCGTTAAGGCCCATAATAGTCATTAATATATGCTCACAGCGTTCGCTATAACTTAAATTAGGAAACTCTTTGTTCATCATGTTTTGTAGGGGACCAATAAAGAAACAATTTCTTAAGCGCTTTCTTACTGAGTCTAAGTAAACGGAACTAGATTTGTGACTATCGATAGGGTCTAAAGCGTAATACAAACTATTGGTTTCATCAGAAAGCTCAGCCGATATCCCGAATAATTTTTTGTATAAATCTATACCATGCGACGAATGACGATGCGCAATGGTTAGTTTTATAGGAGTCAATCCACTCAGCGCATATAAAATTTTATGAACAGCAAGCATGACACCGTCTATTTGGTGACGACTAACTTGTTTGGGCATACTAGGATTAAAAACTAGGCGTAGTGAGTATTTTTCTTCTATAAAGCTTACTTGAATGGACTCGGTAATAATTCCGAAATATCGAGCTACCAGACGACAAATAACAATTAAAGGTATTTGTACTTTGGCATTTACTAAAGGATTTATACACAATATAATGGTAGATAGGTTACATCGATAAAATTGATCACTTTTAGTCCTAAGTAATCTTCTTGAAGCGCTTCTGCTACTGAGTTGATCTCTTTAGTTACAACCTCCAATGGAACTCGGTCGCCTTTGTAGTTATCTAGATCATGGGAAAGCGTCATAATTTCGTGAATATCTTTAGCTCGATGAATCTTAAACAAGTATAAAGACAGTGCTTTTCTATTAGAAAGCACCATGCTCTTATGAACACTGAATTGGTAATTAATCATAACGACAGTTTGCTAATAGTTGTAGTAGAAAGGACAGTAGTGATAAAGCAAGTATGAATTATCTGTTATAACTTTACCACCCATGTTGATTAATTCAGTTAACAAGATATGAAAGTAATGAGCATTCAAGAAGCTCAATACCTTTTATAGATTAAATGATCGTAATTAATTTTAACCTGCCATTCATAAAAGGAATTTATTATGGTAATAATCAGCCATAAAAAAAACACAGTTAATAATCTTCGTCATTCAAAAGAGTTGTTATTACTTTGTAGCAGTATGCTACTAATAGCTTGTAGCTCAGCACCTGCGCGTACAGGAACAGTGACTAGTGTAAGCGGTGATAATCGCGCCCCTACGACCGCTACCATCAAAGCTAATAGTCAGGTCGCCAAACAATTAAACCTTAACGATCAGCAAGATTTCACAGACGCGCGTCGCGGACTTATCGCCAGTCCTAAAGATTTGAAAATCCCATCCTCTAAAGACGCCTCGAAGAACGTCTGGAATATGAGTGCTTATGATTTTATAGAAGGTGAGGCTCCTGCTACAGTCAATCCTAGCCTGTGGCGACAAGCTCAGCTCAATAATATTCAAGGACTATTCGAGGTAACACCAGGTATTTATCAAGTTCGCGGTTTTGATTTATCTAACATGACGTTAATCAAAGGCGATAGTGGCTGGATTATTATTGATACGATGACCTCAAAAGAAACCGCGCGCTATGCTTATGACTTCGCTATGCAGCATCTAGCTAAGCGCTATCCGAATACAACCAACGTCAGTGCTATTTTATTTACGCATAGTCATGTTGATCACTTCGGCGGAGTATTAGGCATTGTTAGTCAGCAAGATATTGAGCGTAAGAAAATTCCAATTATTGCACCTGCTGGGTTTATAGAAGAAGCGACCAGCGAAAATATCATTGCTGGTAATGCTATGCTACGCCGCGCCGTTTACATGTACGGCAAAGACTTGGCGCGTGATGAATTCGGTCATATCGATACTGGCTTAGGAAAGAGCCCAGCTTTTGGAGAGGTCAGTATTACCAAGCCTACGGTATTAATTGATCGCACTCCTACTAAACTAAATATAGATGGCGTCAAGTTCGAGTTTCAGTACACGCCTGAGTCAGAAGCTCCAGCAGAACTAACCTTCTATCTACCAGAATACAAGGCTTTTGGCGGTGCAGAATTGGTGTCACGAAATATGCATAATCTGTATACGCTACGCGGTGCAAAGGTACGTGATGCTTTGAAATGGAGCGGTTATATAGAAGAGGCGCGTAATATATTTGGTGATGCCGATATCTATTTCGGTAGTCATCATTGGCCTATGTGGGGGCAAGACAATATTCAGAAATTCTTAAAGCAACAGCGCGATACTTATAAATTTATTCACGATCAGAGCGTGCGCCGTATGAATAAAGGTATGACACCAGGCGAGATCGCTGAAGATATTACTTTGCCTACTAGTTTGTCGCAGGAATTCTATAATCGCGAGTATTATGGCACAGTAAAACATAATGCACGTGCTGTCTACCAAGGTTATTTAGGATGGTACGATGGTAATCCTGCCCATTTAGATCCGTTACCTGATCCACAACGTGCTACCGCTTACGTCGATCTAGCTGGTGGTAGTAATAATGTATTATTAAAAGCGCAAAAAGCCTTTGATGAGGATAACTATCGCTGGGCCGCTGAGCTATTGAATCATTTGGTATCGGTTGAACCCAAAAACATAGTAGCGCGCGAGCTGCTAGCGCGTAGCTATGATCAATTAGGCTATCAAGCGGAATCAGGACCGTGGCGTGATGTTTATTTGACCGGTGCTTTAGAGTTACGTCAAGGAACATCCAACACCAGCGTGAATCTTGCCGCTACTAAAGACCTATTATTACAAACGCCAGTCTCTAACTTTTTCGATACTTTAGCTGTGCGTTTAAAATCAGAAGATGCAGCTAATAAAGACACTAAGATAGTGATTAATTTTACGGATCTAAATGAAAGCCATCTCTTATGGATTGAGAACTCAGTGCTCCATCATCGTTTAGTTGATGATTCTAAGCCAGTAGAAGAGAAGGTTAATGCTACGTTGAATTTACCTCATGCTATGTTTGTCGATTTATTAGTAGGTGAAACAGATTTTAAAGGTATGTTGTTATCTAAAGAGTCTAAGGTTGACGGTAATCCACTTGGCTTGATAGGCTTCTTTAGATTGTTTGAGAAGCCTAATTCTTCATTTGGTATAGTGTTGCCAGATGAGTAAGGCAGCTTGTTTTCGACTATAACTATTAAGGCCTTGCTAACAGCAAGGCCTTAATAGTTATATATATTTTATTATCTCATTGCTTGGGTGAACTATCCATTTCTTGTAGTCGTTGAAAGACGGTGTCTGAAAATGGTTTGAAGTAATTCCATGACTTATATTTTTGA
>TARA_R110002051_G_scaffold26789_1_pt1 | contig 19812 bp, 17 predicted proteins | sample TARA_R110002051 | Tara Oceans TARA_R110002051 (sample SAMEA4397023) | marine metagenome | biome: Polar Biome; feature: [MES] marine water layer (ENVO:01000295) within the mesopelagic zone...; material: water (ENVO:00002006), including particulate matter (ENVO:01000060) such as......
CCCCCCCCCCCAACAAACCCGGCGGCAACGGCATTCACGGCCGTGACGCAGCCTCAAAATAGCGTCACGACACCGGAACAGCTTGCATCTGTCCGTCAACAATCGTCACCCATGCAGCGTGGACAAGCCGATCCGGCCAATACAACGTCCAATGCATCACGGGCAGCCGACCTTCCGGCTCAAGGTACGAGCACTGGTTTTGCCGAAACACTGAAAAGTGCGTCTGTCGACCGTACAGCCGCCCCTCAGGATCGGCAGACTTTGCCCACTCCAGCGACCGAACAGGTCAAAGTTAAGCTGGTAAAAGCTGCCCATGGCGGTCTCGACAAGATCAAGATCCAGCTGAACCCTTCAGAGCTTGGCAAGGTAGAGGTTCGCCTCGAATTCGGCTCTGACGGCGGCGTTCGGGGAACTGTGATCGTTGACAAGCCGGAAACCATGGACCTTTTGCAGCGTGATGCAAAGCAATTGGAACGGGCCTTGCAAGACGCAGGATTCAAGACCGGTGGCGATAGCCTCGACTTTCAGATGAGAGGCGGCGGCACCAACGAGAGGCAACAACAGCATGCCGGCTCCGGAAACGGACCCCTCTCGCAAGAAGGCGGTGACCTTAATGGCAGCGACGAGTTGCCGGCAACGGCCACCACCGGTTCGGAACACGACGGTATCGGCGACGACGGGTCGCTGAACCTGGTAGCCTAGGAGGCTGATGACATGGCGGACGCAGTTTCAAGCACAACAAGCGGCTCCAGCATCTTTGCGACACAGCAGACAACCGGGGAGCGGCTCGAGGACGAACGCGACCAGTTCCTGACGCTGTTTCTGACGCAGCTGCAAAACCAGGATCCGACCAGTCCGATGGATACGAACGAGATGACCAACCAGTTGGTCCAGTTCACAGCCGTCGAGCAGCAGATCGAGACCAACAAGTCCCTGGCGTCCCTGGTTTCCGCACAGGCCGCAAACACGAACGCGGCAGCGGTCAACTATATCGGCGAGCATGTCATCTTCAACGGCAACAACACCAATCTCACCGATGACGGTGCGAGCTGGGGTTACCTGCTCGAATCCGAAGCAAACTCGACCACCGTCAACGTCTTCAACGCGGCTGGTGATCTGGTTTATTCGGAAGAGGGTCAGACCGGCGCCGGCGAACGCTTTGAGTTCAACTGGGACGGCACCAATGAGGATGGCGAAAAGCTGCCAAACGGCCCCTATTCAATTCAGATCAATGCACTCGACACCGACAAAAAAGGCGTCACAGCCGAGGTAGAGGCCGTCGGCCTGGTGACCGGTGTCGTCACCGGCGAGGACGGGCCGAGCCTGATGGTCGGAAAGATCATCGTCGAGATGAATGAAATAACACGCGTTTCCGCCGTTTAAGGCGGAAGGACCGGGGCCATAGAGAAGCCCCCGGCCACGATGCCAGACCGGCATCATCGGTAGAAACGGCCGGTGGGTTACGCCCCGGCCCTGTGAATGGAGATTTAACATGAGTGTTACCGGTGGACTTTTTGCGGGTGTTGCGGCGATCGCGTCGCAAGCAACCGCATTCGGAATTATCTCTGACAACATCGCGAACTCGCAAACCGTCGGCTATAAAGAGACGCAAGCACGGTTCCAGACCCTGGTCACCCGCAGCCCGACCGCAACGGCCTTTACGCCCGGTGGCGTGCAGAGCAAGCCGCTGACGGATCCAAGCCGGCAGGGCCTCCTGCAGGGCACGACCAGCACGACAGACATCGCCGTCGACGGCAATGGCTTCTTCGTTGTCAACGGCGCAGCGGACCCGGGTTCGGACGATGAGTACCTGCTGACCAGAGCCGGAGCGTTCAATACGGACGAGAACGGTCGCCTGGTCAATACGGCGGGCTACTATCTGCAGGGCTGGCGGACCGATGTCTCAGGCAATATCGTCAACGAGGACACACGCGACCTGCTGAGCAGCCTTGAGACAGTCGACCTGTCCCAGTTTGGCCAGATCGCGAACGCCACGGACGATGTGACCATCAACGCCAACGTACCAGCAGGCGCCGCCACCGGTGAGTCGGTCGTCACCAACATCACGATTTATGACTCCCAGGGATTCGATTATCTGCTCCGGACAACCTGGACGAAATCTGCTGCCGCAAACACCTGGACATATCGTTACGATCTGGTTCAGAATCCGGGCACGACGGCCGCCGTCTCCGTCTCGATTGGCGGTGGTGCACACACCATGGTGTTTAACACCGATGGCAGCCTGCGGGCAGTGGACGGTGTCGCTCCCGGCGCAACGAACGAAGCAGCGACCGAGACCCTGAACATTAGTGCGGGTGAATTCAGCCGCGCAGTTGATCTCAACACAATCACAATCAACTGGGGCACATTCGGCCAACCGACAGGCATGTCGCAGTTCAATGGTGAGTTTGAAACCTCGCTGCTGAACCAGGACGGCTCCGGTCCATCCGCTCTGACAGGTGTTTCGATCACAGAAGACGGACTGGTCGCGGCGAACTTTGCCAACGGGCAAACCCGAAACATCTATAGACTGCCGCTCGGGACAGTGCCGTCCGCGACACAATTGAGCGCCCTGAATGGTAACGCCTACGGGGTCACCTCAACCTCGGGCGACATCGTTCTCAGCATTCCGACGAACGGCGGTACGGGCCGGATACAATCTGGCGCCCTGGAGAACTCGACCACCGATATCGCAACCGAGTTCACCGACCTGATCGTGACGCAGCGTGCCTATTCTGCTGCAACCCGCATCATCACGACTGGTGACGAGCTGCTGGACGAAATTATCCGTATCAAGCGGTAAGCGGCTCCTCCGCTCTTTTTCTACCGAATTTCTTTTGCCCCGGCGTTTCGCCGGGGCTTTTTTTTGCTCAATATTTTCGGAAAGTCATGGATCTTAAGGTTTTTTTAGGGAGCGAGGCTTATTTTTGCATAAGACCGGCATTTTGATCATGCGTTGAAAAGATGACCGCAGAAAAGCAGCAGAATATTAAATCGACCCTAAGCTCAATCGAACCCAATCCGGCTTCGAACGATCCGTTTGCCAAACTGCCGCCGGCAGACACCAAACGTTGGGTCGTCAGCCGCAAGGCACAGGTTGTGCGCGCGGTCGAGGACGGCCTGATTACGCTCGATCAGGCATGTGAACGATACAGCCTCAGCCACGAGGAATTTGCGCATTGGTGCGAGTTGATAAAGTCGCACGGAACGCGAGCGCTGAGAGCAACACGGGTACAGGATTATCGCCGCGCCTCAAGACGGCTGCGGAACGGAAATTAGCTCAGGCTTTCAAAGCCTCTATTTCGACGGCAATCGTACGCAAAATCTTGTTCCATTTTTCGGATTGCCGTTTCGCAAAATATCTCACGCTCGGGAACCATGGGCACCGGCCATTCTTGAAATAACTATCTGAGATCGGAAACGGCCGGAATTCGATCGTCTCGACACCGAGAGCCCCGGACATGACAGAAACAGAAGTCGCGGGACTCACAACAAGATCCATGCAACTCGTGAGCGCGGCGGCTTTCTCCAGCTCATTCTTCAGATCCACATCATCCCAGGCGGTGAGATCGACCCCGAATTCCGACTTCGCGGTTTCCAGTTCTTCGGCAGTTGCGTCGTACTGCAAATTCACAAAGGTCACACCATCGACCTTCATGAGAGCGCGCATGTCTTCAATCTCGGAATAATACTCGGTCCGGTAAGCTCCCCTCAGACCACTTCGCCAACAGAGCCCCACATATGGCCCTGGCCCGGCTTTTTTCAGACGCTGCCGGAATTCCTCGACCAGTTGCGGATCAGGCTTGATATATCCGGAGTGAACCGGGAATTTTTCTTTACCCTGCCTGAACAACCTCCCGAGCGTTCCAAAGGGGCAGGCAATATCAAACGGCTCCACACCTTCCTCTGCAGGCCAGTATTTCGCAGGAACGACCCTGACCTGCGGGAAGGAACGCTGGAAGAGAGACACAAGACGCGGGGCGCATTCGACGACCACTTCGCCGCCTCGGGCAATTGCTTCCGGAATCATGCTCGCAAACCGTATCTCGTCACCAATCCCCTGCTCCGCGTAAAGCATGAGCCGGGCACCCTGAAACGGATTTCCATTCCAGAGTGGCTGTGGGAACTTGCGCCAGGGCACCCCATTGTTCGTTGCGACCATCCGCCATTCACAATGGAACCAGGCTTCCTCCCAGAGCCCCTGACGCAACATCATAAAGCCGAGATTGTGGTGCGCATGCGGGTTCTCCGGATCCAGCTCCAGAGCGCGGCGAAAATAATAGTCCGCCTGCTTGAAATCCCCGAGATCGCCAAGCATCGTCGCCATATTGGTCATCGCTTCGGGAAACTCGACGCCCGCTTTTAGAGCCTTGCGGAACGAGATAAGTGCCTCTGTCCGGCGTCCGAGTTTGGAAAGAACACTCCCGATATTGTTATGAATGGCAGCATTACGAATGCCCCATTTGAGCGAATTCTTGTAACAGGTCAGCGCTTCTTCATACTCTTTCATTGCCTCGTGGATTGTCCCGAGGTTGCTGGAAATCATCGGGTTTCGCGGATCCAGCGCGAGAGCTTTCTTCATCAGCTCCACGGAAACCGGCAATCGCCCCATATCACGGGCGACGAGAGCGATACCGTGCATTGCGAACACGTCATCCTCATTCTCGTTCAGAATCTCCATGAACAATTTACGGGCCGGCTCAAGCTGTCCTTGCTTGAGAAGATTCACCGCCTTGGTCGCCATGGTGACATGGCGCGACCGCGAGACATCCACAGCGCCGCTGAAAGAGGCCGTCATCTGCGAATTGCCCGGCATCCCTTTCGGAGATTCACTTTTCGCCATTATCACCTCTCCGCGACGCATGTGTGGGACACATCAGAGCCCATCAGATAGACATACGGTCAAATATTCCTTAACCAATACCACAAGTTCAGCCGCTAATTAATTGTTCTCTTTCGATTCACAGTCAGATATATTGACTAGGCAGTTTTTGCCCAGAGGGTTCTTTCAATTTTCGAAAGATACATATAAAATGCAATGTATTCGCGAAACCCTCCCGATGAAATTTCGGGCCTCAGCTGCGCGCAACTGCGGGGATTATAACCCATGAATCCTCTTGTCGACCTGATCCGTAATCTCGGCCCCATCCGTATCGCCGCCCTGGTCGGGACTGCGGTTGCAGTGCTTGGGTTCTTCATCTTCCTTGCCTCCCGCCTCTCCACCGGCGGGATGTCGTTGCTTTATGGCGACCTCGATCCCGCCGACAGCGGTGCCATCGTCAAGGAACTCGAATCCCGCAACATTCAGTACGAACTGAAGGCTGGAGGCCAGCAGGTTTTTGTCCCCGGCGACGAAGTCCTGAAACTCCGCGTGACCCTCGCCGAGCAAGGCGTGCCGGGCGGCGGGACCATGGGATACGAAATCTTCGACAAGTCCGATGGCCTCGGAACCACCAATTTTGTTCAGAACGTCAATCTGGTCCGCGCGCTCGAAGGCGAGCTTGGACGAACCATCGGCGCAATGAACAATGTGCGCGGCGCCCGTGTTCATCTGGTGCTGCCGCAGCGCGAACTTTTCAGCCGCGAGCGCCGCAAGCCGAGCGCATCCGTCGTGCTCCAGGTCCAGGGGGCCGGCCGCCTTGGCCGTGAACAGGTTCTGGCGATCCAGCATCTTGTTGCCGCCGCCGTTCCGGACATGGAACCGCAGAACATTTCCATCCTCGACAGCCGGGGCCAGTTGCTGGCCCGGGGAACCAATGACGAGGACGGCACCCTTCCCGGCCAAAGTTCCGAGGAAATGCGTCTGGCCTTCGAAAACCGCATTCGCGGCTCCGTCGAGGAATTGGTCGAACGCATTGTCGGGCTTGGCCGTGTCCGTGCGGAAATCAGCGCCGATATCGACTATGACCGTTTCACCGAGCAATCGGAGATATACGACCCGGACAGCCAGGTTGCCCGCTCGACGCAGACCATCGAAGAAAGCGAAAGCTCCCAGGAACGGAACAAGCAGGACACGGTTTCAGTAGAGAACAACCTGCCGGAAGCCGAAGCCAATGCAGGAAATGGCGATCTGTCCGCCCGTTCCGAATCCTCCCGCACCGAGGAAACCGTCAACTTCGAGATCAGCCGCACCGTGCGCAACCGCGTCAAGGAAGCCGGTCAGATCCAGAACCTTTCTGTGGCCGTTCTGGTTGACGGACGCTATGTCGAAAACGAAGACGGGGAAAAGGTCTACCAACCCCGAACCGAAGAAGAGCTGGAGCAGATCGCCACGCTCGTGCGCTCCGCCGTCGGTTATAATGGAAGCCGTGGTGACACGGTTGAAGTCGTGAACATGCAGTTCGTCAAGCTTGAGCCGCTTGACCTGGATGACGGCTCCCTCCTGTTCGGCATTTCCAAGGATGAATTCCTGCAGCTTGCCGAAGTTCTGGTACTGGCAGTCGTCGGCCTTCTCGTGATCCTGCTGGTCGTACGGCCCGTGCTGACACGCCTCTTTGAATCGATGCCGACCACCCTTGCCGCAAGCGGTGGTCCTGGCGGTATGATTGCCGGCGCGGATGCCATCGCCCAGCTCACCGGTCCTGGCGCCACCGCGGATATGGCCGAACTTCTGGAAGGCGACGACGAAGAGGACAGCCTGCTTGATCAGATGATCGATATCAATCAGGTGGAGGGCCGGGTTCGCGCGTCTTCCCTGAAGAAAATAGGCGAGATCGTGGAGAAACACCCCGAAGAAGCGGTCGCCATCATCCGGAACTGGATGTACCAGGAAGCAGGCAACTCCGGAGCCGGCGGTTGACGACGACTGAAAACGCTTTCACCGAAGCAGGTCGGGCAGCATGAGTACGCAAAAATCACGCTTCCTGTTCGACAATATTTTCGACGAGGAATATCAGCAGAAAATGCGCCGCGCGGCAGAGGCAGCGCGGATGGCAGAGCTTGAGGCCGAGGAACACGCGCCGCCAACCTACAGCCAGGAAGAGGTCGACGAAGCCAAGGAGGCCTCCTACCAGCTCGGCCGTCAGGAAGGCATGTCCTCTGCCATGTCCGGCATTGAGCAACAGGTTGCCGTTTCGCTTGAGGGCGTGCTCAGCAAGATTGACGAGCTCAACCAGACACACCGCAAATGGACGTCGGAAATACAGCGTGATGCAGTGCGCCTGTCCGCGACCATCATGCGCAAGCTCGCACCGGAACTGATACGCGGTACGGAATTGCCGCAGATCGAGCATGTTATCAATCAGGCATTCCAGTTCCTGACCGAACAGCCAAAGGTGATGATCCGCGTCGCGGCGGAACTGGAAGCGCCGCTGCGCGACAAGGTCCAGCTGATGGCGTCCCGCGTCGGCTATGAAGGTGAAGTGGTCCTGGTTGGCGACCCGGAACTTGTCGCAACCGATTGCCGCGTCTCCTGGGCCGCCGGCGCGGTCGAGCGGGCATTGGACGAGACCTGGAGCGAGATCGACGAGATGGTCGAGCGCACTCTTTCCGCCCTTCCCGTCCGGTCCAACATCGGCTCCGATATTCCCCCGGTGACCGAAGCCGACGACCAGACCGCATCTGAAGAGCTGTCAGAGTCCGAAATCGATGCGGCAAGCGATGATCTGCCGGGAATGGAAGATGACCCCATCCCCGCCCCATCCGATGCGGTCCCGGAAGCACCCGATACAGGTGTGGACGAGGACGGCAATTCCAGCGAACCTGAACTGATTCAGAACTAGCGCCGCCTGGCCGCCAGAGGAGAGCGATATGTCCGACGAAACCGATGTCGATTTCGAAGATCTCGAAGAATTGGATATGGCCGCCGCCATGGAGCAGCAGGCCGCAGACGAAACGCCGGAGGTTGTTCCGGAGGAATCCCGCCAGCAGATCAGCGCGCGCGAACTTGAAGCCGTCTACGATATTCCGGTGCAAGTCTCCGCCGTGCTCGGCAAGTCCAGCATGCAGGTCAGCCAGCTTCTCAAGCTTGGCCGCGGCGCCGTCGTCGAGCTGGACCGCAAGGTTGGCGAGGCGATCGATATCTATGTGAACAACCGCCTCGTGGCCCGCGGAGAGGTCGTCATCGTCGACGAACGCCTTGGCGTGACCATGACGGAAATCATCAAATCCGACAGAACCGGCTAAGCGGCGGGATCAGAAAAGACATGGCAGATCGCGCGACCGTGGAAAATGGCGGAGATCGTCCGCGTCCAGTCAAAACCAGAACGTTCGACGTTCCGGCAAGTGGGCGTACGATCGATATTGCCTTGATCCTGGGCCTGTCGGTTTCTTTTGGACTGGTCATGACGGCCCTGGTGCTCGGCGGCTCGGTCAGTTCCTTCTACAATCTTCCGGCTGTTCTGATCGTCCTCATCGGCACCTTTGCCGTAACCCTCGTCTCCTACAGCATTTCCGAATTGTTCGGTGCCATCGGCGCCGTTCTGGAAACATTGCTGCCGCACCGTCATGATCCAAGACTTGCCGGCGAACGGTCGCTCAACCTCGCGGCCATCGCACGGGAGAATGGCGTCCTTGCTCTTGATGCCGTGATTCCCTCCGTCGATAGCGAGCCTTTTCTGCAACGTGCCGTCGCCATGGCGGTGGACGGGGCGACGCCGCATCAGATCGACCAGGTTCTGGCCCAGGAAATCGATGCCATACAGGACATCCGGCACCGTCACGCCGGCGTGCTCCGGCGGGCCGCTGAAGTGTCTCCATCCATGGGGCTGATCGGCACCCTGATCGGGCTCATCCAGTTGCTCGGAAACCTGGATGATCCAGGCTCCATCGGCCCGGCCATGGCGGTTGCCCTGCTGACGACCTTCTATGGCGCCATTCTCGCCTACATGGTGCTGGCACCGATTGCGGCGAAACTGGAGCGCAACGCTGAAGCTGAGCTGCTCGAATGTGAAATCTACCATGCCTGCGCAATGTCGATCGCCCGGCAGGAGAACCCTCGGCTTCTCGAGCGCATGCTGAATACCAAACTGCCGCCATCGCAGCGGCTCGACTACTACGATTGAAGGACAGGGCTGACCCGGATACGGTCGCCCAAACGGGAGAATTGACAGATGCGATTGCTGATCGTCGGCACACTCGGCGGACATATTAGCGCAGCCGGTCAGATAGCCCTGAAAAAAGGCGCTAAAGTCAGTCACCTGGACAATGTCGAGGGCGCAATGCATGCGCTGCGCAGCGGCCAGGGCGCTGATCTCGTCATGATCGACGTGGCCCAGCCTGTGGCCAAGCTGCTCCGGGCGATGAACCAGGAGCACATCAACACGCCGGTTGTCGCCTGCGGTCTCGAAAACGATTCCGATGCCGCTGTTGCCGCCATCAAGGCGGGCGCCAAGGAATATATCCCTCTGCCCCCGAACGCCGAGCTGATTGCCGCCGTGCTCGCAGCCGTTACCGAGGAACAGAGCTCGGTGATTTTCCAGGACCCGATCATGGGGGCGGTTCTCAAACTCGCCGACCAGATCGCACCATCGGATGCAAGCGTATTGATCACCGGCGAGTCCGGTACGGGTAAGGAAGTTCTCGCCCGATACCTGCATGAGAAAAGCAAGCGGTCAGACAAACAGTTCGTTTCCGTCAACTGCGCCGCGATCCCGGACAACCTTCTGGAATCCGAGTTGTTCGGGCATGAGAAAGGCGCCTTTACCGGTGCCGTGGCACGCCGGGTCGGGAAATTCGAGGAAGCAAACGGCGGCACCCTGCTGCTCGATGAAATCAGCGAGATGGATATCCGCTTGCAGGCCAAGCTGCTGCGGGCGGTCCAGGAACGCGAGATCGACAGGGTCGGCGGAAACCAGCCGGTCAAAGTGGACATCCGCCTGCTTGCGACCTCGAACCGGGATCTCGAGCGGCATGTCCGGGAAGGCAATTTCCGGGAGGACCTCTATTTCCGCCTCAACGTCTTCAACCTGCAGCTCCCGCCGCTGCGTCAGCGCCCGGCCGATATCAAGCTGCTCGCAACTCATTTCTCGAAAAAATACGCCGAGGCCAATGGCGTTGCCGAGCGCCCGCTCAGCGCCGAGGCGGTTACCCGCCTGCAGGGCCATCACTGGCGCGGCAATGTGCGCGAGCTGGAAAACACCCTGCATCGCGCGGTCCTGCTTGCCTCCGGTAACGAGATCGGAGCGGAAGCCATTATCCTGACCGGGGAGCAAATGACTCCGGCCGCAGAAGAAGCGCCGCCATTGCGCGCGACACCGGCACCTCAACCAGCTGCCCCTCCGGCACCAAATGCGTTTCAGCCAGCCTCTTTCGACGACGAGCCGGAAGCGGCCCCGCCCCCTCCAGCACCGGCTACGCCCGGACAGGAAAGCGGGACCGGCGGAGATCTCGTTGGCCGCACCGTTGCCGATGTCGAGCGCCAGCTGATCATCAATACGCTCAGCCATTGCCTCGGCAACCGGACTCATGCCGCCAATATTCTCGGCATCTCCATCCGGACGCTGCGCAACAAGCTCAAGGCATATTCCGGGGAAGGCGTTAATGTGCCTCCGCCGGGCGAAGCAGATCGGGCGACAGTCTGAAGCAGATCAGAATAGCTTCAGGCGATATGAAATGCAGAAACGGGACCGCATGATGCGAGGCACTGAATGACGGACGCCTCCAATCAAGCTCCGCAGCCGGAAGGTGGCGGTGGTGGCACGGCCCTGCCATCATTTAATCTTGCCAATCTGAAGGCTGCGGCCAAGCGGGGAGATATCTACCTCGCTCTCGGCGTGATCGGCATCATCTCGGTTCTGATTTTGCCGGTTCCGACAATGCTGCTCGATATCCTTCTCGGGGTCTCGATCGCCTTGTCCGTGATTATTCTGATGACGGTTCTGTTCATCGAAAAGCCTCTGGATTTCAATTCGTTTCCAACGATCCTGCTGATCGCGACCATGTTGCGGCTCTCGCTTAACCTGGCCTCGACACGCCTGATCCTGGCCGAGGGTCATACTGGTACGGACGCGGCCGGCGATGTGATCCAGGCCTTCGGCGGCTTCATGATGGGCGGCAACGCCGCTATCGGTATTATCGTCTTCTCTATCCTGGTGATCGTGAACTTCATCGTCATCACCAAGGGGTCGGGCCGTATCGCGGAAGTCGCCGCCCGCTTCAGCCTTGACGCCATGCCCGGCAAACAGATGGCAATTGACGCGGACCTTTCCTCCGGTCTGATCAATGAGGATCAGGCACGGAACCGGCGTGAGGAGTTGAGCTCCGAGAGCACCTTCTTCGGTGCCATGGACGGTGCCTCCAAGTTCGTCCGGGGGGACGCCGTCGCCGGACTGCTCATCACAGTGATCAACGTCATCGGCGGCATGGTCATCGGTATCGCCCAGCAGGGTGTCAGCTTCGCGGATGCCTTCTCGACCTACACGCTTCTGACGGTCGGCGACGGTCTGGTCAGTCAGATCCCCGCTCTCATCGTCTCCACCGCCGCCGGTATGCTGGTCACCAAGGGCGGCACCACCGGCACCACGGAAAAGGCGGTCTTCGGACAGCTTGGCGGCTACCCCAAGGCTCTCGCCCTGTGCGCTGTTCTGCTGGCGATCCTGTCCCTGCTTCCCGGCTTTCCGACCTTCATCTTTCTGACACTCGCCGCGATCGTCGGCGCTCTTGCCTTCATGATCTATACAAAGCACGAAGGCGAGGCCGCCGCGGTGGTGCAACGCGAAGCGGACGAAGCCGCCGCTCCGCCGCCGGAAGAGCCTATCTCCGCCGCGCTGCATATCGATCTCGTCCGGCTCGAGCTCGGTTACGGCCTGCTGCCCCTGGTCAACGAGACGACCGAGGGCCAGCGGCTGACGGACCAGATCCGGGCCCTGCGCCGGCAGCTCGCCGTGGAAAGCGGCTTCATCATGCCGCAGGTCCGTATCCAGGATAACCTGCAGCTTCCGGCCAATACCTACGTCATCCGCATCAAGGAAATCGAGGTTGGGCGCGGCGATATCCGTCCGAACCGCCTGCTGGTCATGGACCCGGGCGGGAACCAGATTGATCTCGCCGGTACGGACACGCGCGAGCCGACTTTCGGTCTGCCCGCCATGTGGGTCGGCCCGGAGCAGCGCGAGGAAGCCCTCTTCAAGGGCTATACCGTGGTCGATCCGTCGACCGTGGTCACCACGCATCTGACGGAGCTGATCCGCGACAATATGCGCGACCTGCTGTCTTACACCGAGACCCAGAAGCTGCTCGACGAATTGCCTGACCAGTACCAGAAGCTGGTCACGGACGTGGTGCCGTCGAATATTTCCATCGGCGGCCTGCAACGCGTCCTGCAGAACCTGCTGAGCGAGCGTGTTTCCGTGCGCGATCTGCCGACCATTCTCGAAGGTGTTTCGGAAGCGTCCACCTTCACCCGCAACATCACCCTGATCACCGAACATGTCAGGACTCGCCTTGCCCGGCAGATCAGTGAGCAGAACACGGCGGATGACGGCGTTATCCATCTGGTCACCCTGTCACCGGACTGGGAGCAGGCATTCGTCAATTCGATCATCGGTCAGGGCGAGGAGCAGCAGCTTTCGATGCCGCCGAGCCAGCTTCAGGACTTCATCACGGCGCTGCGCAACGCTCTTGACCAGCTTGCCGAGGTCGGTGAATTCCCGACGGTTCTCACCTCTCCCGGTATCCGGCCCTACGTGCGCTCCATCGTTGAGCGTTTCCGGCCGCAGACTGTGGTAATGTCTCAAAATGAAATTCACCCAAAGGCACGGATCAAGACCCTTGGCCAAGTATGATTTTAGTCTGGGGCTGAGAAACGGGCGCACGTCGCCGGTGAGGTTTCCATGCGCCTGAAGACTTTTTCCGCCGACACGATGAACGAAGCCATGGCGCTCGTGAAAGAGCATTTTGGCGAGGATGCCATCATTGTCTCCACTCAGTCTGGTGAAGACGGCATCGGCGTTCGCATAACCGCCGCCATCGATCAGGTCGAAGACGAATTCGAGTACGAGGAAGATCATTACGACGAGGCCTATGATGATCCGGTGGAGATCATCACGGATGCCCTCCTCAATAATGGCGTCCCGCCGCAAATATCGGACGAGTTGATCAGCGCCGCTGAAGAATTGTCGATGGACGATCCCATCCTGGCCCTGGCTGGCGCCCTTGACCGGTATTTCGCCTTCACACCGATGCCTCTCGGTACCGCCGACAAACCAATTCTTCTGGTCGGCATGCCCGGTGCGGGGAAAACCGTCACCATTGCCAAGCTCGCCACCCGGATCGTCATGCAAAAACAGGCGGTGCGCGTCATCACCACGGATACGGTCCGCGCCGGTGGCTTCGCCCAGCTTGAGGCCTTCACCAAGATCCTGAAGCTGAACCTGATCAGTGCCGGAACACCCGGCGAATTAAGAGCCGCCGTCGCCGGTGCCGAAGGCCGCGGGCATATCCTGATCGACTGTCCGGGCGGCAATCCTTTCGATAATGACGATATTGACCGGCAGGCACGCCTGATAAAGGCCGTGGACGCGGATGTGGTCCTGGTCATGGCCGGTGGCATCGACCCGATGGAAGCCGCCGAGATCGCCGGGATCTATCGTGAACTGGGCGCCCGCCGTCTGCTTCTGACCCGGCTCGACATGACCCGGCGCTTCGGATCATACCTCAGTGCGGCCGCGCTTACGGGGCTGCAGATGACCGATGTCGGTATCGGCCCCAGCGTGGCGGATGGCCTCAGGCCAATGAATCCCGTGACGCTGGCACGGTTATTGCTGCCCAAATCGGTGGTGGAGAGTTTTGACGACGAACAGCAAACGGCACGAGGTGCCTATGGTTGAGGTCGCTTTGATGGAACGGACCCAAGGATCAGTCCAATGATGTCGCCCGCAGACAAGCCCCGACCAACAGCGGCCAGTGGCCCTGTCACCAAGGGCGCCAACATTCTCGCCATCGCCTCCGGCAAGGGCGGGGTAGGCAAGACGTGGTTCTCGGTCACGCTGGCCCACGGTCTCAGCAAGATGGGCCAGAGGGTTCTTCTGTTCGATGCCGATCTTGGCCTTGCCAATGTCGACATCCAGCTTGGCCTGATGCCGCAACGGGACCTGGGTGGTGTCATCGCCGGCCGGCTATCCCTGGCGCAGGCAAAAATTCGTTATGACGACGGAAATTTCGATATTATTGCCGGCCGCTCCGGCTCCGGAAGTCTGGCAACCCTGCCATCGAACCGGCTGCAATCTCTCGGGACCGAACTCGTCCACCTGTCCGACACCTATGATCGCGTGGTCATGGATCTCGGAGCGGGTCTGGACAGAACCGTGCGCATGCTCGCGGCCCGGGCGGGTAAAGTCATCGTTGTCACCACTGCCGAGCCGACATCGCTGACCGACGCCTATGCCTTCGTCAAGGTCGCGCATCAGAGCGACCCGAACTGCGAGGTTTCCATCGTCGTGAACAGCGCGGATTCGGTGAATGACGGCCGGAAAACCTACGAAACCCTGCGCAAGGCCGCGATGAACTTCCTGAAGTTCGAGCCCCAGTTGCTCGGGATCATCCGCCGCGACCGGAAAGTCATCGAGTCGATCCGGAACCAGAGCCCGATCCTGAACCGCTATCCGTCGGCCCCGGCGGCGACCGACGTGGAGGCCATCGTCGACAAGCTGCTATAGCAGCCGAAGAGAGCAGATTGAGCACCGTTCAACCCACCGCGCCTGCCCCGCAGGCGACACGTTCCTCCCAACCGGCCAATGCGCCGGTTGAGGGACGAGTGACCAGTGGTGCGGACGCACTTCAGTCAGGTAACCAGACCAGACCCGCAGCCCAGGTCACAACGCCACAAGCTCAGCCGCAAGCGCCGCAACCTGCGCAAGGACAGCAGAGTGCACAGAGCCAGGCTCCTCAAGGTCAACCGCCTCAAGCCACACCTCAAGCTCAACCGCCGCAAGGCCAGCCAGCAGCACAGGCGCAACCACCATCGCCGGCACAATCTTCGGCGCCACCGCCCGCGCAAACCCCGGCGCCCCAGAATTCCGCTCCTCCGCCTCCCGGCCCGCAAAATTCTGCGCCGCCTCCTCCTGAAAGCACGTCTGGACAGGGTGCGCGCCCGGCACCGGCTTCCGCGCCCGCCCCGCAGCCCCAGCACCCCGCACAGGCCCAGCAGCCCGCGCCCCAACAACCATCGGCCCAGGATGTAACAGTGACGCGGGTCCGGACCGACGGCAGCGTGAATGTCCGCACGGCGGCAGGCGAAGCGACAATCCAGATCAATCCCCGGCAAATTCCGGCCTTTGTCCGCCCGGGCACCGTCGTCAGCCTGATTTTGCAGAGAACGGAGAACGGATTGCAGGCCCTCCTGCAGCCTCGCTCTCCTGTACCAGGCACTGCCGCTGCGAAACCTGTATCCGGAACTCAGCAAGCCGATACCGCCGCCACGGGCAGCGCCACCGCCACAACGGCCTCGGCCCCTAGAACGTTACCGCCACTCGCGGACGGGCAAGTTGCCCGGGCCATCGTTTTGCGCCCGACCTCGCTGCCCCAGGGCATTGCAGGCGGCCCGATCCCCGCAACGGCAAGCAGTATCAACCCACAGCAGGCGGCCCAAGCTGCCGCGCGATACCTGCTGGCATCCAGTCCGCACCTGAAGCCTAGCAGCACCTTGCCCACCGCACCGCAAGCCGTGCTGCCGCAAGCAACGCCGCCATCGCCCGCACCAACCGGCGCACAACCCGTCTCCAATACAGCGCAGCAAGCACAGCCCCCTGCGGCACAACCGGCATCAGGCCAGCAAAGCCCCTCCGCCACTATCCGGTCACCGGCACAGGCCCAGACAGGCACAGTCAATACGGGCACGGTCAGCACAGGGGCAACGCCAGCTTCACAAAACACGCCACCACCATCGCCGGGCACTGCCGCAAGCGCTCCTCAGGCGCCTGCCGCAACAACAACAGTCGCTCCCGCAGCAACCGGACGCCCGGGGAACGTGTCGAGCAACAGTGTCGCGCAAACGGCGCAGACGGTTACACAAGGTGGTTCCGAAAACCGCACGGCCACGGCAGCGCCCGCCGGGCAGGCAACAAGCACACCGGCCACAAGCGGGGCGGCTACAGCAGGGGCATCAGCACCAAAACCAGGCAATGCCCTCCCCCCTGGAGCGGACTTTCCCATACGGGTTTTGTCCGTCGGGGCGCCGACCAGCAACGCATTGCCCGCACAGCACGGCAGCGGCGGCACGGTGATTTCCGGAACCATTGTCGCGACCGGTGGAAGCGGGCAGGCGATTGTGAATTCATCCGTCGGTCTGCTCGACGTCGCGGCGCGCGCCGAGGCAGGACAGATGCAGTCCGCCATCCGCATGGAAATTCTGGGCCGCTCGGAAAGCGACATGCGCGGCCGGATCGAAGGCGGATCGCAGACGCCCCTCTCCATCCTCTCCCGGGAGTGGCCCGCGCTGGAAGAAAGCCTCCGCGCTCTTGAAGTATCGGCGCCACAGAGTGCGGCACAATTTTCTGCTGCAATCGCCCGGCCCGGGCCTCAATTGGCCGCTTCCATGCTGTTCTTCCTTGCCGCGGTGCGTGGCGGCTCCCTCGGCGGCTGGCTCGGGAAAGACACCAGTCAGGCGCTTGAGAAATCGCATGGCCGGCTGCTGTCGACCCTTTCCGGCGATTTCCAATCCCTCTCCCGCGCGAGCGAAGGCGGACCGGAGACCGCTGGCTGGCGTGCGTTCTTCATGCCGATACAAAACCAGGACGCCCTGGAACAGATGCGCCTCTTCATCCTGCCGCCTCCTTTTGAGCGCAACGAGGAGGAGACAGGCGGTGACGGCGAAGAGAACAGCAATAACGGCGGCGACGCCGAAACTAGATTCGTCGTCGATCTTATGCTCAGCGGCCTCGGCCCCTTCCAGATAGACGGTTCCGTCGCGAAACAGTCCATGTCACTGCTGATCCGCACGCACCGTGCCCTGCAGCCGCAGATGCGGGCGGATATCATAGAAATTTTTGAAAAGACATCAGGCCGCACCGGCATGTCCGGCGCGGTGAGTTTCAAGGTTCAGAAGGAATTCCCGCCTCTGCCCATCGCCGACCTTATGCCGGATGGGCGCCAAAACCCGGATGTCTATGCCTGACAGCCCGAGGTCTCAGACCTAGCCGCGCCGTCGCTTCATCATATTGAGAGCGATTTCGTCGATCTCCATCTGCTCGAGACGTCCGATCCGCTCCGCCTCGCGCGCCTTATACTCTTCCATGACGGCTTCGGCCTTGCGCAGCTCCTGATAGCAATCCAGCACTTCCTCGTTTGCCGCATCTATCTCTCGGCGTTTCGCCTGGATCCGTTCCTCCAGGGCCTTCGTCCGTGTCTTGAAATGATGCATGTAGGCTTCGAGCGTCCGGCGTGCTTCCAGAGAGCCGGCCGCAGCCTGCTTTTCACGATCGAATTCATGCTGCATGGCATCGGATTCGGCGAGAAACGCGGCCTCTTCCTGCAGGAGCACCCCCATGGCCCGGCGCTTTTCGTCCAGCTCCCAGGTCCGGAGCCGGATCAGCTGCTCAAACTGGCTCACGGCTCACCCTGCTCTTCCTGATGGTGCGTGTCGCCGCCGACCATGGAAAGAATGGCATCGAGCTGGGCATATCCGGATTCAAGAGACGCCGGCTCGTTCTTGTCCTGGGACATGAAGCGCTCCAGCGAAGCGTGATACAGGATCGCCTCGTCCACTTCCGGGTCGCTGCCCTTGCGGTAAGCTCCCAGGCGGATCATGTCGGCCATGTTGTCGTAAGTGGCCATCAGGGCTTTCGCCCGGCGGACCAGTGCGTTTTCTTCCGCCGTATTACAGTCCGGCATCGTCCGGGACACGCTGCGCAGCACATTGATTGCCGGATAGCGGCCCCGATCCGCAATCCCCCGCTCCAGCACGATATGCCCGTCGATAATCCCCCGAACGGCGTCGGATATCGGCTCGTTATGGTCATCGCCTTCAACCAGAACCGTGAACAGGCCGGTGATCGTGCCCGCTCCCGCCCCGGGTCCTGCCCGCTCAAGCAATTTTGGCAGTTCGGCGAACACGGTCGGCGTATAGCCCTTGGAGGCCGGCGGCTCCCCCGTGGCAAGGCCAATCTCGCGCTGGGCCATGGCAAAACGGGTAACACTGTCCATCATGCACATGACGGTCTTGTCTTCATCGCGGAAATATTCGGCGACGGCCAATGTCAGATGCGCTGCCTGGCGCCGCATAAGCGGGGATTCATCAGAGGTCGCGACAACGACCACACTGCGGGCCAGGCCTTCTTCGCCGAGATAGTCCTGGATGAATTCCTGCACCTCGCGGCCACGCTCGCCGATCAGACCGATGACATTCACCTCGCTCTGGGTAAAGCGCGCGATCATCGACATCAGCATGGACTTGCCAACACCGGAGCCGGCGAAAATCCCCATGCGCTGCCCCTTGCAGACAGAGGCGAATGTATTGATCGTGCGAACGCCGAGGTCGAGTTTTTCCCCAACCCGCTGCCGTGTATGGGCTGCTGGCGGCTGGGTCTTTACCGGACATCCGCGCGGTCCGTCGCCGAGCGGTCCCTTCCCGTCCACCGGATCGCCCATCGCATTGACAACACGTCCAAGCCAGCCTTCATGCGGAAAGATCACCGGTGCCGCGTCCGAAATTTCTGCCCGGCTTCCGATACCGATCCCGTCGAGCGCACCGAACGGCATGGCCAATGCCCTGCCATCCTTGAAGCCGACAATTTCGCAGCTCACGCGCTTCCCGCCCCTGGCCTGAAGGTGCAGCCTGTCGCCGATCGAAAGCGCCCGGTCCACACCACCGACCTCGACCATCATGCCCAGCACGGCGGTCACACGTCCGTAGAGCCGGAATTCGGCTATCTTGTCGACTTCGGATGCCAGATTTCCGAGGGCAGTGACCAACCGAATGCTCTCCTTATGCCTGCAACGCTTTAAGCGCGCCGTTAACTGTCCTACACTGGGAGTTTAGCACTAACGAGAACGCCTGGCACGCTTTCGACCAGGCGCGCCGACGCAGGTTAACGGTTTGTTTATCTTACCGCGTTAACCTTTGTCTCAAGGTTATAGAGGGAGAGTTCCATGCGCGTACTCTTGGTAGAAGACGATTTCGCCACAGCCCAGAGCATTGAGCTCATGCTGAAAGCCGAAGGGTTTGTGGTTGATGTGACGGAACACGGAGAAGACGGCCTCGAAATTGGCCGGCTCTATGACTACGACATCATTCTCCTCGATCTTATGCTGCCAGACCTCGACGGCTATGAGGTTCTGCGCCGCCTGCGTGGCTCGAAGGTCGAGACACCGATCCTTATTCTTTCCGGCCTTTCCGAGCTGGATAACAAGATCAAGGGCCTTGGCTTCGGCGCTGACGACTATCTGACGAAGCCGTTCGACCGGCGCGAGCTGATTGCCCGGATGCAGGCCATTATCCGGCGGTCCAAGGGACATTCGGATTCGGTGATCGAAACGGGTCCGATTGCGGTCAACCTGTCCACCCGGAGCGCGGAAGTCGACGGCAAGCCGGTGCATCTGACCGGCAAGGAATTTGCCATCCTTGAGCTGCTCTCCCTGCGGAAGGGCACGACCCTGACCAAGGAAATGTTCCTCAATCACCTTTATGGCGGGATTGACGAGCCTGAGCTCAAGATCATCGACGTTTTCGTCTGCAAACTTCGCAAGAAGCTCTCGAAGGCAACCGGCGGCAACAATCACATCGAAACGGTCTGGGGCCGCGGCTATGTCCTGCGCGACGGAGATGAAGACACAGCTCCGGTAAAAAGGGCCGAAAAGGTCAAGGAACCAGCCGAATAAGGCTTCCTGACTTTCAAAACCATTGAGCATTCAACGAAAAGGGCTGAACCGGTAAACGGT
>TARA_R110002051_G_scaffold65839_3_pt1 | contig 19811 bp, 17 predicted proteins | sample TARA_R110002051 | Tara Oceans TARA_R110002051 (sample SAMEA4397023) | marine metagenome | biome: Polar Biome; feature: [MES] marine water layer (ENVO:01000295) within the mesopelagic zone...; material: water (ENVO:00002006), including particulate matter (ENVO:01000060) such as......
GCCATTCAATCTAATGAATGGCTTTCACAGGTTAAAATCGACTATTATTTAATCGTGATGTTTATTTTTTCTACCTCTTCTTAATTCTATTTCAATTACTACACCATCTGAGTCTGTTATTATTGCAATATTATCACATGCTCCATCTCCATAATCTAAAACAGAAACAGTACCATCATTAGTAAATTCTTTTACCCCTTGAGAAATATATTTACATTCTGCAAGTTTCACCAAGGGAGTTGTAATCTCCGCAGAAATTACTACACCATCTGCAGATGTATAAGTAGAAGAACCAGTTATTGTTATTTCATCGTCTAAGTAACTATCTGTATCATTGCCTGCTGTAACTTCAACAGATTTATTTCCTGTTTTCGTAATAATTCCTGAATCTGTAACAACCGTAATATCAACTGTTCCAGTAATTTCTGGATTTCCATTGCTATTTTCTAGTACTCTTGTATAAGTTTTAGCACCATTAATAACATAGCCATTAATAGTTAAATCTGAAAACGTTATTGATGAATTATACGTATCATTTTCTTTAGCACGCATTAATGTTATTGTACCTGATACCTCATTACCATAACAATCAGTGCATCCTTCATCAAAACTTATTGTTACTGTGACACTATTTTCTAAAGTAACAACCTCAAAATTGGAGCACGTTGTAAAAAAGCCTGAACGATCATGATAATCACCTTTTCCAGTTAAACCTGAAAAATCTAAAAAACTATCGGCATAAAATATATTCTGATCAATTAATTCTTCAACTTCATCTACTGAAGCTACAACTTCAACTGATTCGCTCACACTAAGTTCGCTCATTTGACTTTCTGAAGAATCTCCTTTCTGACAAGACCAAACTGTCATTACGATTACAGCATTTGCTGCATAAAATTTAAGCTTTTTCATAAATGTAGGTTTATTTATATGTCTATAACAATTAGAAAAAGAAATACCCTACCTATTTATTGTAAAATTTTAATATTTAATTAATTTAGCTTATAATGTACTTCTTGCTCTTCTAACCTTTGTAATAACTCACTTGATATTTGAACTTTTTGTTTTCTACTGACTAAGCTCACTTTTATTTCTTCATCCATTTCATAAACAATAAAATTTAAGGTATGGTCACCCTTATGAGCAGCAATAGTATTTTTTAAGGTATAAATATGATCTTCTTTTAATTGATCTATATTTAACTTTATGGTAAGTTTTTTTGCATAAGTTTCCATGACTTCTTGCAATAACATAAAACTATTAAACTGAAGTCTAGGATCTCCCTTTTTACCTGTATCACGATTCATCCAACCTTCACGAATAAATATTTTTATATACGCAAAAGAATTGATCATTAAAAAATGTCGGAATTTCAAGTACTCTTCTCCAAAAATCCGAAACTCGAAGGTATCGGTATAATCTTCCATGGTAAATGCCGCCCATCCTTTTCCATTTTTTGAAATTCGATGTTGGACATCGGTAATTACCCCAGCAAATGACACTTCTCTGTTGACTATATTTTCTAAATCATTTAAGTGAGACAAACCGGCATTACAAAAAGAAGTAATTTCTGATTTAAAATCATCTAATGGATGCCCAGAAATATAAATACCTACAACTTCTTTTTCACGTCGTAATTTTTCCATGGTTCCCCATTCTTCACATGGAGGAACAATAGGCTCCGGAATTTGAACTTCACTAGCATCGCCAAATAAACTTACTTGACTTGAATTTTCATTTTCTTGAAATTTTGAGCCGTATTTCATCGCTTTTTCTAAAAATGTTATTCCGTCACCATCATCATGAAAGTATTGTGCTCTATGAGTCGTTCCAAAAGAATCAAAGCCGCCTGCAACAGCTAAATTTTCAAATGCTTTTTTATTGGCAGCACGTAAATCGATACGTTTTGACAAATCAAATACTGATTTAAAAGGGCCATCTTTTTTTCGATGCTCTACTATAGTTTCAACAGCTGCCCTTCCTACACCTTTTACTGCTCCCATTCCAAAACGTACCGCCCCATCTTTATTTACCGCAAATTTGTAGTATGATTCATTCACATCAGGTCCTAATACTTGTAGTCCCATACGTTTACATTCTTCCATAAAAAAGGTAACCTGCTTGATATCATTCATATTATTACTCAAAACTGCCGCCATATATTCCGCAGGATAATGTGCTTTTAGATAAGCAGTTTGATAAGCAATATATGCGTAACAAGTAGAGTGACTTTTATTGAAAGCATAAGATGCGAAGGCCTCCCAATCTTTCCAAACTTTTTCTAAAATTGCTCTAGGATGACCATTTTTTTCTCCACCATCTAAAAATTGCGGTTTTAGTTTTTCAAGTAAGGCAAAAATCTTTTTTCCCATCGCCTTTCTTAAAACATCAGCATCACCTTTAGAAAAACTTGCCAAACGCTGAGATAAAAGCATCACTTGCTCTTGGTATACTGTAATTCCGTAGGTTTCTTTTAAGTTATCTTCCATGTCTGGAAGATCATAGACAATAGGTTCTGTACCGTGCTTTCTAGCAATGAAACTCGGAATGTACTCCATTGGTCCTGGACGATACAAAGCATTCATAGCAATTAAATCATCGAAAACCGTAGGCTTTAGATCTTTCATGTGTTTTTGCATACCGGGAGATTCATATTGAAAAACCCCTACCGTTTCACCACGCTGGAATAAAGCATAAGTTTCTTCGTCATCTAAAGGAAAATCATCAGGCACTAAATCGATACCGTGTTTTGCTTTCACAATCTTAACAGTATCTTTAATTAATGTCAAGGTCTTTAATCCCAAGAAATCCATCTTTAATAATCCAGCACTTTCGACAACAGAGTTATCGAACTGGGTTACATACAAATCTGAATCCTTAGCTGTAGCTACAGGAACGAAATTGGTTATATCACTAGGAGTGATAATGACCCCACAAGCATGAATTCCTGTATTTCGAACTGAACCTTCAAGAACACGAGCCATTTTAAGCGTCTGTCCTTCTAGGTCATCGCCTTCAGAGATATTCAATAATTGGTGTACTTTTTCTAGATCTTCTGACCTAAATTTCTTTTTCAAATCAGCTTCTGAAACTCCGAAAATCTTCCCTAATTTAGACATCGTCGGAATTAACTTGGCAATTCGATCGGCATCGCCTAAAGGTAAATCTAGTACGCGAGCAGTATCTCTAATAGAAGATTTTGCAGCCATAGTACCATAAGTGATAATCTGTGCTACTTGGCTTGCTCCGTATTTTTTGATAACATAGTCCATCACACGACCGCGCCCCTCATCATCAAAATCAATATCGATATCAGGCATGGAAACACGATCAGGATTTAGGAAACGCTCAAAAAGTAAATCGTATTTTAAAGGATCAATATTGGTAATTTTCAAACAGTAAGCCACTACAGAACCCGCAGCGGAACCTCGCCCTGGTCCTACCGAAACATCTATATTACGGGCTTCCCGAATAAAATCTTCAACAATTAAAAAATACCCTGGATAGCCAGAATTTTCAATGGTTTGCAGTTCAAAATCAATTCGTTCACGAATTTCTTCTGTAATTTCAGGGTATCTTTTTTCAGCACCTAAATAACATATATGTCGTAAATAAGCATTCTCTCCTCGCTTACCACCATCACTAAGGTCTTCTAAAACTTTAAACTTTTCTGGAATATCAAACTTGGGTAATAAAACATCTCGTGCAAGCTCATAAGGTTCAATTTTATCGATAACTTCTTGAATGTTCAAAATAGCATCTGGAACATCTTTAAAGAGTTCTTTCATCTCTTCTTGAGATTTAAAATAATACTCTTGGTTGGGTAACCCGTACCGATAACCACGCCCACGCCCTATAGGTGTGGCTTGCTTTTCGCCATCTTTTACACATAATAAAATATCATGTGCATTTGCATCCTCTTTAGCACAATAATAGGTATTATTAGAAGCTACTAATTTTACTTCATGCTTCTTTGAAAAATCAATTAAAACCTGATTGACACGATCTTCATCTTCTTGATTATGTCGCATGACTTCTATATACAAATCATCTCCAAATTGTTCTTTCCACCATAACAAAGCTTCTTCAGCTTGGTTTTCACCAACATTCAATACTTTACCAGGCACTTCTCCATATAAATTTCCTGTTAATACAATGATATCTTCTTTGTATTGTTGAATTAATTTTCGATCTACCCGTGGTACATAATAAAATCCATTGGTGTAAGCAATAGATGATAATTTTGCCAGATTGTGATACCCTTTTTTAGTTTTTGCAAGTAGTACAATTTGATAGCCGTAATCTTTAACATTCTTGTTGGTATGATCATCGCAAACAAAAAATTCACAGCCTATAATAGGTTTAATTTCTTGTTCGGTAGGTGTTTCTCCTTTTTCTAATGCCTCAGCATTTCGCTGTTTAACAGCACTATTATTCGCTTTTATTTCTTTTACAAAATGAAAAGCCCCCATCATATTAGCATGATCGGTTATGGCAACTGCTGGCATCTTATTTTCAGCTGCAGATTTTACCAAATCTTGAATCGCGATAGTAGATTGCAATACCGAAAACTGACTATGGTTGTGCAAGTGTGCAAATTGCGCATCTTCTAAGGTCTTGACATTCTCCTTAATTTCTGCTTGTGTAACGCCACCGGTATCTTTTTCCCATAAGGCATCGGCAATTTTCTTAGAGGCTTTTTGCAGATTGATATGCTTCAACCCAATCAGCTGAATCTCATGGGGATTGGCTTCTGAGAAGTTTTTAAAATAATCGGACTGAACATCCAATTGTTCAGATGTAAATTGTTGCTTACGAACGAGTTCTAAAAAACAACGGGTAGTGGCCTCCACATCGGCAGTGGCATTGTGTGCTTCTCCAAAAGGCTCCCCAAACAAATATTCGTGCAATTCAGTTAAAGTTGGCAGTTTAAATTTGCCACCTCGCCCTCCAGGAATTTGACATAATTCGGCTGTATGCTCTGTACAAGTATCTAAAACGGGTAATTCTTGTAATGAATTTTCAACACCTAAACGATGAAACTCTGCGCCCATAATATTCAAATCAAAGCCTACATTCTGCCCTACAATGAACTTTGTTTTAGCCATTACAGTATTGAACTTTTCTAATACCTCAGCCAAAGGAATTCCGTTTTGTTCGGCTAAAGCTGTAGAAATACCATGAATTTGCTCTGCATCATAAGGGATATTGAATCCCTCTGGTTGTACCAAATAATCTTGATGTTCTAACAAATTTCCCATCTCATCATGCAATTGCCATGCAATCTGAATACAACGTGGCCAGTTATCCGTATCGGTATACGGGGCGTTCCAACGTTTTGGCAATCCAGTTGTTTCGGTATCAAAAATTAAGTACATAGGCGATTTTTCTTTCTAAAAAGTAGCCTATAAAATTAGTAAAAAGAGATGTTTTGACGAAGGATAGTTTTTATGAGTTATCAACTTAAAATTAAACCTTAAAAAAAGTTATTGTACATTTCTTAAAAAACCTTATATTTGCACCCGCTTAAGAGCAAACAAATTAAAAAGAATTAATAATCAAGGGTCGGGCACCCTACAAATTAATGTGATATGCCAGTAAAAATTAGATTACAAAGACACGGTAAAAAAGGAAAACCATTCTATTGGGTAGTTGCAGCTGACGCAAGAGCAAAAAGAGATGGTAAATTCTTAGAGAAATTAGGAATCTACAATCCTAATACGAACCCAGCAACAATTGAATTAAACATTGATAATGCCGTAACATGGTTACAGAATGGTGCACAACCAACTGAAACTGCAAAGCGTATTTTATCTTATAAAGGAGTACTTATGAAACATCACTTATTAGGTGGTGTTCGTAAAGGTGCTTTAACTGAAGAGCAAGTTGAAGAAAAATTCAATGCTTGGTTAGAAGAAAAAGGAAAAATAGTTACTTCTAAAGTAGGTGATTTAGACAAAGCTAAAGCAGATGCTAAAGCTAAAGCTTTAGAAGCTGAAAAAGCTGTAAACGAAAAACGTGCTGCTGATGCCGCTGCCGCTGCCGCTCCTGAAGTTGAAGAAACTCCAGAAGCTCCAGTAGCCGAAAGTGCAGAAGCAGAAGTTGCTGCTGTTGAAGAGGCACCTGCAACTGACGAAGCTCCAGCTGCGGATACAGAAACAAAAGAGTAATTATTTAAAACGATATGCTAAAGTCAGAGTGTTTCTACTTAGGTAAAATCGTTTCAAAATATAGCTTTAAGGGTGAAGTGCTAATTAAATTGGACACCGATGAACCCGAAGCATACGAAAATTTGGAATCAGTATTTATTTCACTAGGAAATAATCTGGTTCCATTTTTTATTAAAAAATCTCAATTACACAAATCAACACTTCTTCGTGTTCGTTTTGAAGAGATTACAGACGAATCGGACGCAGATCGCATTATGGGTTCCGAAATATACTTACCTCTGACTCTATTGCCAAAATTGACAGGAAACAAGTTCTATTTCCATGAAGTCATTGGTTTTAAACTTTTAGATAGTACTCATGGTGATATTGGCATCATCGAAAGCGTTAATGACACCACTTCTCAAGCGCTATTTGAGGTAAAAAAAGAAGGTAAAGAATTATTGATCCCTATCAATGATGAAATCATTACTAAAGTAGATCGCGAAAATCAAACAATTTACGTAAGCACTCCACTAGGTCTGGTAGAATTGTATCTTGAATAAAATCTTTATTAATTTAAATAAGAAAAACCATTCCGAAGAATGGCTTTTCCAACAATTTTACATACAATAGCGAGCATTCTATTGTATTCTGTTATGATCAATTGATTGATTTTCTAATACACTAGCTAATTTCAATTGAAAAATCGTGCCTTTAATTAAATCATCTATTTTTTTTAACTCTTGTTTTGTCATGGCAAAACTAAGTTGACCTATAGGCGTCTGCACTAAATTTGAAGGACATGATGCTCCTTCTGAACATTCTTGACAGCATGAAGATCTCTTCAACGCCTTCTCGATCATATACGAAAAGCGAAAAAGTTCTTCCTGTGTTATACATAAACCTGTATCTCTGAAGACCAATTGTACTTTTTTAAAATCTTTCCCTGCACATCTTTTCCATTGAAAAGCTATTCCAAAATCGTTATAATAAATGGTGTTGATATCTTCCATAGTAAAAAATAGGCGCTTATGTCATTGTTTATTGTACAATAAAGTCATCAATGGTTTGATCAATAGCTGCTTTGGTATTCGAAAACTCTTTGGAGAACAAATACTCATACAAGGCTTTTCCTTCTATGGCATGCTTTAATTTCAAATTGGTATGCTTGGCAAAAACGGCATTCCATTTTTCTCGGACTAAAGCCCAGGGTTCTTGATTTTCTTTCCACCAGTCTTGGGCCGCTATACAGGTACTATCAGCGACTTTTTTATAGGTATTCAGGCCTTTTTCTTGCGCTAACAACACATCCTCTTGCCCTTCTTTACGAATCACTTTATCATTATCCTGGTCATGAATCCATCCATATGTTGTAATCTCATGCCTGTTTGTTCTTAGCGTAATATTGTAATCATTACGTTTGGTGTATTCTCGTCTAGGTAATGGAGCATTGGCGGTATTTTCCCAAAAACTTTTTCCATCAACATGCACCCAAGTAGCCGAACCCTCATACCTTGGACTATCATCTACCTGAAAGACTTTTTGTGTCCACTGCCCTTTGACATCCTTCTTGGGAAGACTTACAAAGTTCCATTGGTTATCCATAGCATAGGTGTACAAAACAGTATTTTCATACAACCAATCTTGTCTCCAATGCTTGATCACCATAGGTTTTTCTGGTTTACCCACAATAAGCAAATGCTGTAAGACTATTTTATCTTCAGTGGCTTCTACCAATTGCACCCACTCTAAGCCTTTATCGTGCTTTACTTGAGAAGGCACATACGTGGAATCGTTTGCATACTCAAAAGTTTCTGCAAAATCAAACTGTACTTCGTAACAGCCACACATGCTCTTAATGGCTGCTTGGTCTTGTTCTTTCTTTTTTTGTGCATTTACAGCCCATGAGAATGCTATACTACACATCACTAAAAGTGATACTCTTTTCATTTCTTCCTGATTTTAAGTTGGGTTAAAAAATTAAATTTTTTATCTATTCTTATTTAGATTGAATTAAAATAAATATATATTTGCAGCAAATATAATCAAGAATGATTCTAAATAAAAAATATTTCTTCACTTGTTTTTCTTTAATTTGCTTTTATTGTTCTTTTTCTCAAATAAAAGAGCCCGTATGGACTGACAGCACACGTGTAGAGAATTTAGATGAAGTTATTGTCACTGCAACTAGAACTATTCGACACCTATCATCACTCCCACTTCCAGCACAACTCATTTCTAAAAAAGAAATGGAGCATTCCAATTCCCTGCGCTTAAGTGATATTCTAAATGAACAAACGGGTCTTATTACGGTACCCGATTTTGGAGGTGGCGAAGGTATCCAGTTACAAGGTTTAGATTCGCAATACACGCTCATCCTTATCGATGGCGTCCCTCTTATTGGTCGTTCGGCAGGGACTTTAGACATCAGCCGATTAACAGTTGGGAACGTCCAGCAAATAGAAATTGTAAAGGGAGCCTCATCGAGTTTATATGGCAGTGATGCTCTGGGCGGGGTCATCAATATCATTACAGAAACTCCAAAAATCGGCATGAATACCGCTCTAAATTACCGATTAGGCACTTTCAACACTCATGATCTAAATACATCCATTTCCTATAAAAAGCGAAAAATAGGCCTAAGTGCTTTTCTCAATAGACTGAGTAGTGATGGCTATCAACTGAATGAAAGCAATAGCTCCAATACCATTGAACCCTATAGCAATTATACCTTCAACAGCAAACTTACTTATGCGATCTCAAAAAATACAGCTTTTTTTATATCAGGAAGGTATTATACCCAAAAGCAAGATTATGTTGCTTCCGAAGATTTAAAGGGTGAAAGTGCTATTCATGAATGGAATGCTCATTTAAAACTAAGCCATTCATATACTAAAAAATGGAGTAGTTATTTTGAATTTTATGCTACACGCTACAAAGCAGAAGAATTTTTGAATAATCTTGATGACTCAAGATATAGTGATTCCAATTACAACCATCTTTTGATCCGTCCAGAATTGAGAGCCTCCTATCATTTAAATGCTAAAAACACTTTTATCGGAGGCATAGGATTCAACCATGAAACCTTAGAGCGCCCCGATTTTATAGAAAACCCCATATTTAATTCGCCTTATGCCTATATACAGTTAGATGCCAACCCAAGTGATAGGCTCAATATTATTGTCGGAGGTCGTTTTGATAGTCACAACAAATACAAATCGCAATGGAGTCCGAAAGCTGCCATAAGATACCAGTTCTCAGACAAATTAGCCATTAAAACAGCCGTAGGATACGGGTATAAGGCGCCTGATTTTCGGCAATTGTATTTTGATTTTACCAATGCAACAGTTGGTTATACCGTTTTAGGGTATAATGCTGTATTAACCGCGATTTCCAAACTACAAGAGCAAGGTGAAATTGCTAATTTAATTGTTCCTATTTCAGAATCTGAAAGCGATTTAAATTCAGAGAATTCCATCAGTATAAATTTTGGACTAGACTATAAATTCTCTTCAACATTAACAGCCAATTTAAACATTTTTAGAAATAATATTAACGATTTAATAGACACAAGGGTAATTGCCAATAAAACGAATGGCCAAAATGTATTTAGCTATTACAATATTAACAAAGTGTATACCGAAGGATTGGAATTCAACACCAAATGGAATCCAACAAAAAATTTAAAAATCACAGGAGGCTATCAATTGCTTTTTGCTAAAGATAAAGATGCAAAACAAGCTTTTAAAAATGGAGAAGTGTACGCTAGAAATAGCAATAATACTTCATTTCAATTACAAAAGGACGATTATTTTGGATTATACAATAGATCTCGCCATATGGCAAACCTCAAACTATTTTATACCCTTCCCAATTGGAAAACCGATGCCAATATAAGAACTACTTACCGAAGTAAATATGGATTATCAGATAGCAATGGAAATAGCTATTTAGATTCCTATGACAGCTTTGTAGATGGATATGTCGTGATTGATTTCGCAATAAATAAATCGTTCAATAATAATTATAAAATAGGTTTTGGAATTGACAACCTATTTGACTTTACAGATACACAAAACATAAGCAATATTCCTGGAAGGCTTTTGTATGGAAAACTTAATATTAAACTTTAATTATATATACATGAAAACAATTAAAACAATTCAATTAGCAGTAATTACAACATTATTATTAGGACTTACAGCCTGCAATAACGATGATGATGATTCAAATACTTTAGAGTTAGAATCAAATACAGTAACCAATTTAGAAGCAACACAAAGTGCTGATTATTCTACAAATCCACCATCAATAACAGGAGATTATATTAAATTTTCTTTCGTAACAGGCACAACTACAACTGGAAATGATTGGGATATTGCCTTTAGAGGCTCTACAATTATTGTAAATGGTGGAGAAGCAACAACAGAAGATCAGCCAGAAAGAACTGGCGAAGTTGCAGCGTATATAACTTCTGGAACTCTTGCTAGTGTAACAGAAATAAATACTGAATTATTAGTAAGTGATAGTGCTACTGATGGATTAGCAATACCAACAGGCTCTGATAATGGTTGGTATAATTATAATGCCACAACGCATGTAATTTCTCCTATTGCTGGAAAGATTATTGTCGTAAAAACAATTACAGGAACCTATGCAAAATTTGAAATCACGAGCTATTATGAAAATGGAGCACCTAATGAAGCATTAAGTAACTCTCAGTTCTACAGCTTCAACTATGTATACCAACCTAATGCTGGCGTAACCACATTTTAATGATGAAGTTTACTCTTTATAATTGGTGAAACACAAATTTTTGACAAGTTTTAGAATTTCCAAAATCTAATTTGATATCCCTTGCCAAATAAATGGCAAGGGATTTTTTTATGCCTAATAAATAAGTGCTAATTTTGAATTCAAATACTATTCATGAAGCCATTCAAATTCAAAGAATTTACCATACATCAAGACCGTTGCGCAATGAAAGTAGGTACTGATGGTGTATTGTTAGGTGCTTGGACTTCTTTGAAAAATAATCCTCATAGCATTTTAGATATTGGCGCAGGAACCGGTGTTATTGCCTTAATGCTTGCCCAACGAAGTCATGCAGACACGATTGAAGCCATAGAGCTAGATGCGGCTGCTTATGAACAGTGTACGGATAATTTTGAAAACTCTATATGGTCAGACCGACTGTTCTGTTTTCATGCAGGTTTTGATGAGTTTGTTGATGAATATACCGCCGAAGACCCTGAGGATATTGAATTGTATGATTTAATTGTATCCAACCCTCCATTTTATAGTGAAGACGTATCGAGCGGAAATACCGCTAGAGATCAAGCACGACAAAATACCTCTTTACCCTTTGATGAGCTTGTTTCAGGCGTTGCTAAACTCCTTGCTCCTGAAGGAATTTTTTCCACCATCATTCCTTTTAAAGAAGAAGTTGAATTTAGTACACTTGCCGCCAAAGAAAATCTGTTCCCAACACGAATTACAAGAGTTAAAGGCAGCAAAAATGCCGAAATAAAGAGAAGTTTATTAGAGTTTAGCAACACGCCTACTCCCCCTAGCATCAACGAGTTGATTATAGAAAATGAACGTCATAGCTACACCTCCGCGTATATCGAACTCACAAAAGATTTTTATTTAAAAATGTAACATTAGAGCGTTGTAATGTTATATATCTTTATATATCTTTGGTAAAAACAGTTTCTATGCGACCCGATTTATTTGAAGCCCCTGATTACTATCATATCGATGATCTTTTATCCGAAGAGCATAAATTGGTGCGCGACGCCGCCCGACAATGGGTTAAAAGAGCTGTTTCTCCCATTATTGAGGACTATGCACAGCGAGCTGAATTTCCAAAAGAAATTATAGGCGGCCTTGCTGAAATTGGCGCCTTTGGGCCTTATATCCCCGAACAATATGGGGGTGCTGGTTTAGATCAAATTAGTTACGGGTTGATCATGCAAGAAATAGAACGTGGTGATAGTGGTGTGCGTTCAACTGCATCGGTACAATCTTCATTAGTTATGTATCCTATTTATGAGTATGGAAATGAAGAGCAAAGACAAAAATACCTCCCTAAACTAGCTACTGGTGAATTCATAGGTTGTTTTGGTTTGACTGAACCTAATCACGGATCTAACCCTAGTGGTATGGAAACAAAATATAAAGACATGGGTGACCATTATCTTTTAAATGGTGCCAAACTATGGATTTCCAACTCACCTTTTGCTGATATTGCAGTTGTTTGGGCAAAAAACGAAGAAGGTAGAATCCATGGCCTAATCGTAGAACGTGGGATGGAAGGTTTTTCAACTCCAGAAACGCATAACAAATGGTCATTAAGAGCGTCTGCTACTGGAGAGCTTATTTTCGACAATGTAAAAGTACCGAAAGAGAATATTCTAATGGGAAAAACAGGGCTTGGTGCTCCATTAGGGTGTTTAGATTCTGCTAGATATGGCATTGCATGGGGTGCCATTGGTGCCGCAATGGATTGTTATGATACTGCATTACGCTATGCTAAAGAACGTATTCAATTTGGAAAACCTATCGCGGCAACTCAACTACAACAAAAAAAATTAGCTGAAATGATTACCGAAATTACAAAAGGTCAGTTATTAGCTTTACGGTTAGGTCAGCTAAAAAATGAGGGCAAAGCAACTACCGCTCAAATATCTATGGCTAAACGAAACAATGTTGAAATGGCCATCAAAATTGCCCGTGAAGCACGTCAAGTTTTAGGAGGAATGGGAATTACTGGTGAGTATAGTATCATGAGGCATATGATGAATCTTGAAAGTGTTATTACTTATGAAGGAACTCATGATATTCATCTTTTAATCACTGGAGCCGATATTACAGGTCTTCCAGCTTTTCAATAAAAATGATATTAAATAATTTAGTTTTGGATGCATTTGCTAAAGTGTTTAACTCATATGATTCCATCTTTAATTAATTAACAAATTCTTAGTACACTTGAAGATCAAGCACAGTAACTTCGTACGTATATAATATTATAAAACCTTTAAATAGATATACTATGAAAACAATAAAATATTTCACTACACTTTTTACATTTCTTTTAGTTTTTGCCGCAACTGCACAAACTACAAAAGACGAAAAAATTATTAAAGATGCTGAAAAAGCAAAAATGACTTTATTAAAGACAGATGAAGGTCTTAAAAATTTCTTTGATAATTCTGCAGGTTATGTTCTTTTTCCAAATGTTGGAAAAGGTGGATTTATCGTGGGAGCATCTTCAGGGAATGGTGTTGTCTATGAAAACGGAAAAAAAGTAGGCATGGCCGATCTTAAAAAATTAAATATTGGTCTACAGGCCGGTGGACAATCTATAATCGAAGTAATTTTCTTCGAAAATGAAGCTGATTTAAATGAATTTAAAGAAGGTAATTTTAATTTCGCAGCCGAAGCTTCTGCTGTTGCAGTTAAATCTGGACTTGCATTTAATGCGAAATACAAAGACGGGGTTGCAGTTTTTGCTTTACCAAAAGCTGGCTTAATGGCTGATGCTTCAGTAGGTGGTCAAAAATTTAGTTATCATTCTTTTTAATTAAATAAAGAAATGAGTTAAAAAGGAGTGGCAAAATGCCACTCCTTTTTATTTTAAATTACAGTTTATTGAACTTTTTCAATAGTCACCTTTATAGATTTACTAATAGGCGTCTTACTCTTATCTGCAAAATGATTGTAAGGTACCAAAACATTAGTCTCTGGAAAATAAGTCGCCAAATCACCTTTTGGGATAGCATACGGAATCACTTTAAAATTTACAGCGGTACGTATAATACCATCATAAAAGCTTTTGAGATGTACGACATCTAGTTTTTTTAAACCCCGATTTTGCATATCTTCAGCATTCATAAAAACAATACGCCTTTCATTATAAACACCTCTATAACGATCATCAAGTCCGTAAATAGTAGTGTTGAACTGGTCATGAGAACGAATGGTCATCAACATATATTCATCTATCTTTAATTCATGTTCTGGCATTTTATTAATAGTCAACTGTGCTTTTCCGTTTGGGAGCATACTAAAATCAAGATTTCGGACATTATTAGGCAAGTAATACCCTACCCCTTTAGATTGCGCGCTTGTGTTTTCAAATCCTTTTGCGACTACATCGATCTTTTCACGAATCATATTATAATCGGCACCCAAAGCTTTCCAATTTACAGGATGATTGCCTTTAAAATAAGCATCTGCCAATTCGGCAATAATATCAGGTTCACTTTTTATGGTATCTGAAACTGGTTTTAACAATCCTTTTGATTGACGAACACGACCCATGCTATTTTCTACGGTAATAAAGCGCTGTTTACCATCTTTCGTGTCTTTTTCTGAACGACCATAAGTTGGCAAAATAAGGGCTGTTCTCCCAGTCACTAAATGGGTTCTATTTAGCTTTGTACTTACTTGCACTGTTAAATTACAGTTTTGCAATGCTTTAGCAGTATACTCCGTATCTGAGGCAGCCATCAAAAAATTGCCTCCTAAGCACATAAATACTTTAGCCTTTTTCTCATACATAGCTTTCATAGCTCCAACAACATCCAAACCTTCTTTATCAGGAGCGATAAACCCTAAATGCTTTTCTATTCTTTCGTTTAACCCTTTATCAACAAAATGCATGATTCCTACACTCCTATCGCCTTGTACATTGCTATGACCTCTTACGGGACAAGTTCCCGCATTAGGCTTCCCGATTGCACCTTTGAGCAGTAATAAGTTTATATACTCCCGAATATTTTCTACACCATTTTTATGCTGTGTTAAACCCATTGCCCAGCACACTACAATCTTAGATTTTTGAGATAATAAAGCTACCGCTTCATCAATTTTTTCCTCGCAGACCCCCGATTTTTTGATAAGTGCATCGCTATTATACTTTTGAATATCAGCTATTAATTCTTCATAGCCTTCGGCATACCTTTTGATAAAATCATGGTCAAAAACAGCGTTATCTAGTCGGTCTAAAGCGGCTAACTTTTTAAGAATAACTTTTAGTAAGGGAATATCTTGATTAATACGAACTGGTAGGTGCAAATCTGCCATCCCCACACCCGAACCAACCCAGCCTTTTAATTCTTGTGGATTCTTGAAACTTACTAATCCTGATTCTTCTAAGGGGTTTATACTGATGATTTTCCCACCATTAGTTTTGCATTTTTCAAGAGCAGATAACATTCTTGGATGGTTTGTTCCTGGATTTTGTCCTGCAACAATAATCACTTCTGCTTCATATAAATCTTCTAACTTAATTGATCCTTTTCCGATTCCTAATGTTTCACTTAATGCTACTCCACTAGATTCATGACACATATTTGAGCAATCGGGCATATTATTAGTACCAAAAGCTCTGGCAAACATTCCATACAAAAAAGCAGCCTCATTGCTAGAGCGCCCAGAGGTATAAAAAATAGCTTCATTTGGAGAAGATAAATTTTCAAGTTCTGTGGCGATTAATTGATAAGCATCGTTCCATGCGATTGGTTTATAGTGTATACTATTTGGTAATAAAACTAGAGGCTCTGTTAATCTTCCAAACTTGTTTAGCTCATAATCGGTAAGATGCGAAAGCGCTTCAATAGAATTTTTAGAAAAGAAATCTCTTCCTATATTTTTAGTAGTAGCTTCATCTGCCAAAGCTTTTGCACCATTTTCACAATACTCAGCAAACTTAGAAGCTTTTTCAGGATCTGGCCAAGCACAACTTGGGCATTCAAATCCATCTTCTTGATTCATTTGCAACAAAGCACGCATTGATCTTAAAATACCCATTTCTTTAAAACCATGACTTAAAGCTTCCTTAACTCCCAAAAAACCTGCAGCTATCCGAACAGGATCTTCTACCCTCAAATCAGTAAATTCATGACTACCAAGTATGGAAACGTTTCGTTGAAATTTTTCTTTCTTCATTTTTAAACTCACTAAACTCTATTTTACTCTTTCCTATTTATAGTTACATAAAGTTAAAGCTTATTTCATCAATTTATAACTTCAATAAACAACTTAACCGATCCGAAAAATAGTATTCCATTAAAATATCTTATTTTTAGAAAATTGACTCAAACAAAAAGCTTATGAAATATTTTTTAATTTTCTTAGCCTTATTCATCATTAATTGTAAAGGTGAGGTTGATAAAAAAAATGATGTAGTAGCATCAGAAATAAAGAAGACTGAAAAAATATCTTTTCAAACTCCAGATGAATTATTAGGAGATTTATTCCCACAAGTGCAATTAAATCAAGTGTTTGCAGATGGAAAGACCTTTGTTGATTGCATTGCAAAATACCCATACAAAGATATAAAAGCTAAATATGAAACTTAGATAAAGTGAAGAAAATTTTGATTTAAAAGCCTTTGTATTTGAAAATTTTGAAGTGCCAAATTCTATTTCTTCTGATTTTAAATCTGATCCAAGCAAAACTGCAGCTGAGCACGTAACTTCTCTTTGGCCAATTTTAACCCGTGCAGACGATATAAAATATAAACATTGAAGGCAGTACATTAATTCCTTTACAAGAAGCCTATATCGTTTCTGGCGGAAGATTTAGAGAAGTTTATTACTGGGATAGTTATTTTACAATGCTAGGCTTAGTAGAAAGTGGTGAGTTTGATCTTATTGAAAATATACTAGATAATTTTGCTTATTTAATTAATACCATGGGGCATATTCCAAATGGAAATAGAACATATTATATAACGCGTTCTCAACCTCCATTTTTCTCACAAATGGTAAAATTATATGCAACACATGAAGGAGATACTATTTACACCAAATATAAAAATGCTTTAAAAAAAGAATATGACTTTTGGATGGATGGCAGCATGGCAAAAGATACCGCTATTCTACATTGCATAAATACTCCTTTAGGAATCATGAACAGGTATTATGATAATGGCGATTCTGCAAGGCAAGAATCATATAGAGAAGATTATAATCAAGTTGAAAAAGTAGGCGGCGGAAAAAAATGTACCAAGATTTACGATCTGGAGCAGAATTTGGTTGGGATTTTTCTTCTCGATGGTTTGCAGATAGAAAATCTATAGAAACAATAGAAACTACAGACATTATCCCTGTTGATTTAAATGCTCTTTTATATGGTTTAGAAGAAATTCTCATTAAAGCTTTTAAAGAGGATGTCGTATTTGTTACAACACTAAAAACAAGCATGGAAGCACGAAAAAGTTTTTTAAATGAGTATATTTTTAATACAGAAGATGGAACTTTTGAAGATTTTAATTGGGTAGAACAAAAACAAACAGGAATAAAATCATTAGCTATGACTTATCCTTTATTTTTTAAAATGTCCACAAAAAACAAGCAGATAAAGTTGCCAATTATATAGAAAGTAATTTTTTAAAACCTGGCGGGGTAGTAACGACATTAAATTATACAGTACAACAATGGGATGCCCCAAATGGGTGGACTCCTTTACAATGGATGACTATTATAGGTCTTGAAAATTACGGTCATCATGAATTGGTTATAACTATTGCGAAACGTTGGGTTGCATTGAATGAAAAAGTATATGCGAATACCGGAAAATTTGTAGAAAAGTATAATGTAGAAGATATGCCCTTAAATGCTGGAGTTGGGGAATACCCTATTCAAGATGGTTTTGGTTGGAGTAATGGGGTTTATTTGGCCCTAAAAAATAAATTGGAAAGTGAGAAATAACCCTATTTTCACATTTCACAACAATTATCGTCCAATACACATCAATTGTTTTAGAAAACAACAAAGAGTACATATTTTTGAAATGAATTAGTTAGTTTAAGAATAAATTTTTCATTTTCATATAGTGTTCTCGTAAAAGAGCTCGGTCTTAATTGATTCGAGCTCTTTTTATATAGAAGTATATTCAAAACGAATCAAATCCTCATTTTTCTTATAAAAAAATCATATTAAAAAAAGTGTAATCCATCGAGTATAAATAGAAATTTAACCTCTTTTATTTAAAATAAAACTACTATTAAAAAAATTTAAGATCAATAAAAAACACAGCTTATAAGCCCATATTTTGCTTATCGTTTTGAAAGCATTTCATGATTATTTTTCGTAAATTGTATTCCAATTCTATTCTACTCGTACTTAATACTATCATAGTAGAATTGGAATTAAAAAAACCTTTAAGTATCCTAGATTATGGTTTATTTTTAGATACTTTTCTGCTGCTGAAGGTTTCATTAAAAGTTCTAATGCTTACAGATAAAATTAAAAATCAATTAATGGCATTTATAGATTATTATAAAATCTTAGACGTTTCAAAGACTGCTACCGAAAAGGAAATTAAAACCGCATATAGAAAACTCGCTCGAAAATATCATCCTGATTTAAATCCTGATAATAAAAATGCGGAGCTCAAGTTTAAAGAAATAAACGAAGCAAATGAAGTGTTAAGCGATGCCGAAAATCGTAAAAAATACGACAAATACGGTGAAAATTGGAAGCATGGAGAAGCTTATGAAAAAGCTCAACAGCGGCAACAAACTCAGTATCAATCAGAACATCAAGAAAATTCAAATCAGGAATACTCCGATTTTTTTGAATCCATGTTTGGAGGACAGAGAACAACTTACAGACAAAATCGAAATCCAATATTTAAAGGACAAGATTACCATAGTGAATTACACTTGAACCTAAAAGATGTCTACACCTCACAACAACAAATTTTAACTGTCAATGACAAAAAAATAAGACTAACTATACCTGCTGGAGTCGAAAATGGTCAAGTCATAAAAATTAAAGAAAAAGGAGCTCCTGGAATAAATGGGGGGCCTAATGGTGATTTGTACCTCAAATTTCATATTAATAATCATACACATTTTAAACGTGAAGGCAACAACTTATATAAAAATGTTCCTTTAGATTTATACACCTCTATTTTAGGTGGAGAAATTACAGTTGAAACCTTTAATGGCAAAGTAAAACTTGACATAAAGCCCGAAACAAAAAATGAATCGAAAGTGAAATTAAAAGGAAAAGGATTTCCTATTTATAAACACGAAGGAAAGTTCGGAGATTTAATTATCACATATCACATTAAAATCCCAAAAGATTTAAGTGAAAAAGAAATTACATTATTTAAAGAATTACAAAATAGCAGGCGAAATGATTGAACAACATTTAATAGCGACAAAAACGATTTGTTTACACTATCAGATTGAGATTTCATTTGTTGAAGCTTTAAATAGTATAGGATTGTTACAAATCGAAATTATTGATCAAAACCAATACATACATCAAGACCAAATTGGAGCACTTGAAAAAATAATCAGATTGCACAACGAATTAGATTTGAATCTCGAAGGTATTGATGTAGTTTTTAATTTATTGGAGAAGGAAAGAGCTTTGCGAAATGAATTGAATGCTCTAAAAAACAGATTGAAGATCTATGAAAATGAGTAATATGAATTCAAAACATGGTATTATCATTAATTCCAACTTGGAATGCTATAGCTTTGAATAGGTATTTTTTATTTCAAGAAAAGTAATTATATACGCTGATTTTCAAAAAATGAATTGCAAATATATAAACTAAAAACCCTTTAAAACATGATGTTTAAAAGGGTTTAGTACTCGAGGTGGGAATCGAACCCACACTCCGAAGAACTGGATT
>TARA_R110002051_G_scaffold169498_1_pt1 | contig 19806 bp, 23 predicted proteins | sample TARA_R110002051 | Tara Oceans TARA_R110002051 (sample SAMEA4397023) | marine metagenome | biome: Polar Biome; feature: [MES] marine water layer (ENVO:01000295) within the mesopelagic zone...; material: water (ENVO:00002006), including particulate matter (ENVO:01000060) such...
TCGAGGTCACTTAAAGCGAAAAGTCTGCATGAAAATGCAGACTTTTTTTGTTTACAAGCGCGTCAAGAGCCATAGGCTTTTGAAAGAGATTGTAAACTAAAAAAGTACATCGCTTTTCCAGCGATGTATACTTTTCATTTTCAAATAGGAGCTCACTCTGGATGTGCGTAGCAAATCCTGTCAAGGCTTCTTTAATTCAAAAGTTCAAATTCAACTAGTCTAATTTGTTTCTTGAAAGTATAACTCTGGATGTGCGTAGCAAATCCTGTCGAGTTAAGACACTAAAGAAGTCACAGTCTTTTTAAGAATGTGGTTTTCTTTTTTACGCGATGTCGAAAGCCATAGGCTTTTGAAAGAGATTGTAAACAAAAAAAGTACATCGCTTTTCCAGCGATGTATACTTTTCATTTTCAGATGGGAGCTCTTTCTGGATGTGCGGAGCAAATCCAATCATTTCTGCTTTACTTCAAAAGTTATCTCTCGATTTGACTAAACTGTTTTCTTGAAAGAATTATTCTGGATGTGCAGAGCAAATCCAGTCGAGCTTCTTAGACCGAATAACAGCTATTTCTGTAGCATCTTTCAATTTTCAGATGGGAGCTTTTTCTGGATGTGCGTAGGAAATCCAGTCATTTCTGCTTTATTTCAAAAGTTATCTCTCGGTTTGACTAAACTGTTTTCTTGAAAGGTTTATTCGGGATGTGCGGAGCAAATTCAGTCATTTCTGCTTTAATTCTAAAGTTAGCTTTCTTCTCAATGTTTCACTTCTTTCTCCTTAAAGTCTCATCCTGATATGCGGCTAAACTTCAAAATTTTCGTTATATTCACTTGTGCATAACGCTTTGTGATGATAACAGTAAAAGAAGCATTAAATCTAGTAAGAAAACATTCCTCAACTGCAAAAGGTAGTAGGTCTATTGATGTCGTTTCCTCTTATGGCTCTATCCTTTCAGAGGAAATAAATGCGCCTATATCCTTACCTTCTTTCAGACAATCAGTAATGGATGGGTATGCTATACGTTTTCATGCCCAGAATTCTATTAAAAAGGATAGTGACCAGCTCAGTTTTATGGTTGTAGGCGAAATAAAAGCAGGAGATGCTATGGATGTAATATTAAATCCTGGAGAGGCTGTTCGCATTTTTACAGGCGCTAGAGTCCCCGAAAATGGAGATGCTGTGGTTATTCAAGAAAAATCTATCATAAAAAATGATCACCTACTTATCGGCAAATTGCCCAAGACTGATGAAAATATTAGAAAAATAGGAAGCCAAATTCAAAAGGGAAATCTAGCACTTGAAAAAGGACATTACATAAATCCCGCGTCTATAGGTTTACTTCGAAGTTTGGGAATTGAGAAAGTTGAAGTTTGTGAAAGCCTCAAAGTTACTGTGGTCGTTACAGGTAACGAATTAGTGAGCCCAGGGAAGCCACTAGCCATTGGTGAGATCTATGAAAGTAATAGTGCTGTGTTAAAAGCTGCATTGTCATATCAAGGAGTTAAGGAAGTGAACATATTATATTCAAAAGACACTTTAGAAGAAACGCAATTAGTTTTGGAGAAAGCGTTAAGTCGGTCTGATCTCGTCTTGATAAGTGGAGGTATATCTGTTGGAGATTACGATTTTGTTGGGCAAGCGCTTCTCAATTTAGGAGTGCAGGAAATATTTTACAAAGTTCTTCAGAAGCCTGGAAAGCCATTGTTTTTTGGAAAAAAGAATACTTCTTATGTTTTTGCTCTACCGGGGAACCCTGCTTCTACCCTAACTTGTTACTTTGTATATGTGACGCTATTAATTGACATATTAAAAAATTCAAATCACCTAGGTTTACTGCGCTTACAGTTACCAATTGCCCATTCTTTTACAAATTCATTTAAGCGTGCTTTGTTTCTTAAAGCCCGTGTTAATAAAGACCAGGTGTCTGTATTAAACCAGCAGAATTCCTCAACTGTTATCAGTTTTGCCTCTGCAAATGCATTAGTATACATTCCTGAAGATGTTGAAAACATCAATAAAGATGATCTTGTAGAAACCATAATCCTACCGTATGGAAGTTCAAATTAGAAATAGGGTTTGGCTCGAAACTGAGGGCTCCAAATTTATGGGTAAAGGCCATTTACAGCTTTTAAAAGCCATTGAAAAAACAGGGTCGCTTTCAAAAGCTTCCAAAGAAACAGGAATTTCTTATCGCAAAACCTGGCGATTGATCAATCAAATTAACAGCTTGTCTAAAAACGAGGTGGTTCATTTACAAAAAGGTGGTGCTGGCGGCGGCGGCGCAACTGTCACCGATTATGGAAAAAAATTACTCAGTTTCTTTGAGAACGTTCTCCTTGAAAGTCAACGAGTACTTGATACACAATTAAAGGAGCATCCAGGATTATGGGACTAGAAACGCCATTTATGATCTTATTTTTGATACTCCTTCCCGTACTCTCTTTTTTGTACGCTAGTGTGGGACATGGAGGCGCCAGTGGGTACTTAGCGCTGATGGCGCTTTTCAGTTTTCCTAATACTACAATGAAACAAACTGCCTTGTTGCTTAATTTATTCGTTGCAGGAATAGCGTTCTATCATTACTATAAGGCTGGACATTTTAGAAAAGGCCTTTTTGTTCCTTTTGCTGTTGGCTCCATTCCCGCTGCATTCATTGGAGGCGCTATGCATGTCGAGCCTTTGGTATACAAAAAGATACTTGGCTTGCTTTTAGTTTTTGCTATTGCTCGAATTTTTTGGAAGCAAAAGTCGAGTAACGCATCTACCAAAGATGTCAAATTTGTTCAGGCCTTACTACTTGGTATTGCAATAGGATTCTTTTCAGGACTCATTGGGATAGGTGGCGGAATTATATTAACACCTATTATCTTGATTTTGCATTGGGGTAATATGAAGGAAGCAGCTGCAGTATCGGCCTTGTTTATTTGGGTAAACTCCTTTTCGGGATTGCTCGGTCAATTTAGTAGCGGCGTGACCTTATATCCTATTGCGGGTTTAATGGTTGCGATTGCTGTTATGGGCGGACTCGCAGGTAGTTATTTGGGAAGTAACAAGTGGAACAACCGTGTTTTAGAATATTGTTTAGGCATTGTTCTTATAAGCGCCTCGGTTAAATTATTATTTTTTTAATGGAAATAAAATTGAAATATCACGGCAGACTCACAGAAGTTTTTGGCAAAAGTCAGGATACCATTACTGTAGTGGCTATAACTGCCGAAGACTTGAAGAAAGAACTTAAAGGGTATGATTTGCGCTTTCGCGAAAGTGTATTTCAAATTGCTCAAAACAATAAAATTATAGAGGGATCAGATATTCTCACGACGGCAGCTGTGGATATTTTCCCCCCATTTTCAGGCGGATGATGAACGAACGTTATGCACGACATATTAGTTTAAGTGAGGTAGGCCCAGCTGGTCAAACTAAGCTTTCTCAAGCCAAAGTTCTTGTTGTGGGTGCTGGTGGCTTAGGGTGCCCTGTGCTTCAATATCTGGCAGCTGCTGGAGTTGGCACTATAGGAATCGTAGATTTTGACAAGGTTTCACTATCCAATTTACAGCGGCAAATCTTATACAAGGAAAATGACATAGGAAAAAACAAAGCGCTCATTGCAAAAGAACATCTAGAAAGCCTTAATTCTCAAATTGCTATTTATGCTTACCCTGTCCTTCTCGATATAAAAAACTGTTTGGAAATCTTACCAGCATACGATCTCATAGTTGACGGTACAGATAATTTTCAAACGCGATACCTCATTAACGACCTCTGTTGCAAACTCAACAAACCAATGGTATACGGTTCTCTTTACAAATTTGAGGGGCAAGTATCGGTATTCAATTATAAGAACGGACCGTCATATCGTTGTCTCTTTCCGGATCCACCAAAACTGGGTGAGGTACCTAATTGTAATGAAATCGGGATTTTAGGTGTGCTCCCAGGGCAGGTTGGACTATTACAAGCTACAGAGGTGCTTAAAATAATACTAGGTGTTGGAGAAATACTGAGCGGTAAAATGTTATATATAAATGTATTAAACCACTCGCAACGCATTATTGCCTTTAATAAGAATGAAAAGATAATAAGAGAAATTAAAAATACTGATCTGCAGTTAATAGATATTAATGATTGCTATGTGTCTCAAGAGATTTCTCTTTCAGATATAGATATCGAAGAAAAGAACTTATGGGTTGATGTACGGGAACTGGAAGAAGAACCTCAAGTTGATATTAAGGGTCTGAGAAGAATCCCTTTTTCACGACTATTATCAGAATTGCAATCCATCTCTAACTCTCAAAAGAAAATCCTTTTTTGTCAATCGGGTGTTCGCGCGAGGGAGGCTGCACAGGTATTGATTAAGAATAATATTAGTGAAGTGTATGTATTAAAAGAAGGAGCCCACGCACTTCACTCCTATTTAAAATGAATTATATGAAAGAACATAAGGTCAAAAACATATTTGTAAAAGGAGCTATTACACCAGAAAAAATTGCTCAGTCTATTGCAAACCACCAAACCAAAACTGGAATTGGCGCTCATGACATTTTTCTAGGACAGGTACGGGCAGATGAAATTGAAGGAAAAAATGTAAGCGCGATTGAATTTACCGCCCAAGAAGATATGGCAAATACAGTTTGTCACGAAATAAGAGAAACAGTATTTGCAAAATATCCACTACACTGTATGCACATCTATCACAGTTTAGGTAAGGTAAATGTAGGTGAAATCTGTTTTTTCGTTTTTGTATCATCTGCGCATAGAGAGGGTGTTTTTGACTCTCTCCCTTTTTTGGTTAACGAAATAAAAGCGAAGGTTCCCATTTTTGGAAAAGAGATTTTTGAAGATGAAACCCATCAATGGAAATTAAACAAATAGTTATGGTAGATATCACGCATAAAACCAATACCCTACGCATTGCCACGGCCCAGGCCACAGTCACTGTGAGCCATCGTGCGACCATTGAGGCTATAGAAAATCAAACAGTTCCCAAGGGTAATGTTTTTGAAATGAGCCGTGCTGCAGGACTTCTAGCTGTTAAGAAAACTCCAGAAATTCTTCCAGATTGTCACCCATTACCCATTGAATATACTGGCATTTTTTATGAAATAAAGGGATTAAATATTATCATTTCCTGCACTATCAAGACCATATATAAAACAGGAGTCGAGGTTGAGGCTATGCATGGGGCGAGTGTTGTTGCTCTAAATCTATATGATATGCTCAAACCAATAGATAAAGGAATTGAGATTAATAACATCAAACTGCTAAATAAAAAGGGCGGCAAATCAGATTACAAATTAAAAAGTCAAGACCTTAACGCAAGCGTAATTGTATGTTCAGATTCTATCTCGCAAGGTAAAAAAGAGGACAAAGCTGGAAAAGCAATTATTGAAAAACTAGAGAATCATCAGGTTAAAATAAGAGATTATTTCATTATTCCAGATGAAATTGACGACATTCAGAAAACAGTTAAAGCACAAGTAGCACTTGGAACATCCTTAGTTATTTTTACTGGAGGTACAGGATTGTCACCAAGAGACCAAACACCAGAAGCTATAGCTCCATTAATAGAGCGCAGAATTCCTGGAATAGAAGAGGCTATACGAGCCTACGGACAGGATAGGACTAATTATGCAATGCTCTCCAGAAGTATCGCAGGTTTAATAGGTAATACGTTAGTTCTTGCTGTTCCAGGATCAACAGCCGGTGCAAAGGAATCGATTCAGGCCGTTTTTCCAGCAGTATTACATCTTTTTGACATTATAAAAGGCGCAAACCACTAATGAAAGAAATAAAAAATATACTGACAGATAGTTTTGGCAGAAAGCATAATTATTTACGCATCTCCCTTACAGAACGTTGTAACCTAAGATGCTCCTATTGCATGCCTGTGGACGGCGTACCCTTGACTCCTAAGGCACATTTAATGAATGCCGAGGAACTTTTTGAAATCGCCCAGCTCTTTGTAAAAGAAGGTGTAAATAAGATAAGGCTTACCGGAGGTGAACCTTTGGTGCGTAAAGATTTTCCCGAAATATTAAAAAGCCTAGCAAGCTTGCCAGTTTCTATTTCAATAACATCAAATGGAGTTGGTATAGAAAGGCATATACCTCTATTAAAAGCACATGGTGTCAAAAGCATAAACCTAAGCCTGGATACCCTTGACGCCCATAAATTTAAAAAAATTACCTTCAGGAATTATTTTAAAAATGTGTTTGAAAATATTTTCAAATTGATTGAAGCTGGGATTAAGGTCAAAATCAATGTGGTGCTCATGAAGGGTATCAATGATGATGAGATTATCGATTTTATTGAGTTTACAAAAAAAAATCCTGTTAATGTTAGATTTATAGAATTCATGCCATTTGACGGAAATAACTGGAATCGAGAGAAGACAGTTACTTTAAATGAAATTCTTGAGCGATTAGATTCCGCTTTCGCGAAAGAAAAAATCATAAGACTAGCTGATGCTCCCAACGATACAGCTAAAAACTATAAGATTGAAGGTTATGAAGGTGAATTTGGGATTATTAGTACAGTGACCAATCCGTTTTGTGATTCGTGCAATCGGATGCGATTAACGGCTAATGGACAACTTAAAAATTGTCTTTTTTCGGCTACAGAGAGTGATTTGCTAACGCCATTTCGTGAAGGCAAGAACATCAAGCCTATCATTAGAAAAGCAGTACTGGGGAAGTTTGCAATGCGAGGTGGCCTCAATACTCCTGAACAATTTAATGATCCCAAAGAACACAGTGAAAATAGGAGTATGATCAGGATTGGCGGCTAACCGCTTTCGCGAAAGCGACTGGAGTGTCTATATCGTCTATAACATCTCCTAGATTTATATAGGTTATCGTTTTCTGGTATTTTCTAGTTAGCTTTTTTGCGCCTTCATCCCCATCCTGTTCCATCATTTCCTTGAAGTAACATCTGTCAAAAAGGACTGGAGGTCCTGACCAACCCTCATCTGATTTTGAACAGATAATCTGTTGCTCATTAGGAACAAACGATTGTATAATCATTTTGAAATGTTCCACTTGCAAAAAAGGTTGATCGACAAGAGCAATAAGGATTCCGCTCACTGATGGCGACTGACTTATTACTTCTTTTATTCCATAAGCAAGGGAATTACCCATCCCCTTTTCCCAACTTTCATTGATGCATATTTGAAGAGGCAAATCTTGAATCAAAGGTGCTATTTTAGCTGCGTGTGCACCCAGAACCACACAGAGTGGTAGATCTGTTTGGAGTAAGGTATTTATTTGATGTTCAATCATAGATTGTTCTTGCCATGGCAAGAGCTGCTTTGCTCGTTCCATCCTGCGTGATGCACCAGCGGCAAGTAAAACTATGGCAACATTTAACTTACTGTTATTTGGCTTTTTCACGGGATAAAATTTGTTCCTTGGCTTGGGTAACCTTCATAATTTCGGCAATAATAGAAATGGAGATTTCTTCTGGAGTAACTGCTCCTATTGATAAGCCCGCCGGACTGTGAATAGCTTCAAGAAAATGGTCTTCAAGTTCTGGGCAGAATTCTAATAGATCATTTTCCAACTGGTATTTTCGCTTTGAAGATCCTAAAATCCCGATATATGACAGATGATGTACTGATAATTTTATTAGATACTGCAAATCATATTGATAGCTATGCGTCATAATAACGACCGAGGTATAAACATCAATACACCCAAAATCAAAACTGTCTGGATTTGAAAGGTGAAGGCTTTTGGCTTTAGGAAAATCTGTATTGGATTTTATACTTTTCGCAGAAGCGAGAATAACTACCTCCCACCCTACAAATGCTGCAGCTTCACATAATCTCTCGGCATCGTGCTCAGCTCCAATAACGATGAGTTGATGATTAGGCAACACGGTTTGTCGAAATACTAAGTGATCTTCTGGGTCATTTTTTAAAGTGTTCTTAATGAAAAGTTCTTGCCCCGTTTGTGTCATCTTAAAATAACTACCAAAGTTTCCTTCGGCCTCTAGGGCTTCTTTGTAATGGGTGATGATTTCAAGTGGTTGTCGGTCGTTGAGAAATGAAACTAATTGAGCCACCTTTTTAGTTTCTAGTGTAAAAGCTTCGATCAAAATGTAGAGAAAACCTTCACAACCCAACCTAAATCTACCGTCATAAGAAATGATTTTAGGTACTCCAGATTGAAACACTGAAAGGGCTTGTTGATATACTTCTTTTTCAACACAACCACCACTTATTGCGCCGCTCATTGAACCATCTTCGGCGATGAACATACGCACCCCTGGCTTCCTATAAGATGATCCCTGTAGTCCAACTAATGATACTAAAACCGTTTTAAGACCTTTTTGCTTTGTATTCTCATAAAAAAGTAAGCCTTTTTTGAGTTCGAAGGATTTCATAGGCATAACAATTTTAACTTATTTGCCGGGTATGATGGCACCATTCTTAAACCAGGTCTTAACTGCTTCCTTAAAATCTTCTTCAGAAACGGGTGGTTTTACACGAGCTGTCCCATCCGGATGCGTTCCTGGATTAAAGGCCCATAGAACCAATTCATCCTCGGTTAAATGTTTCAAGATATCTTCATAACTACGATTCCCATTATTTTTTGGGTTTAGCATCGATTTGGCGATCTCTTCTCTTGTAAGATTATCCCACGCCATAGAAGCTGGAGCAAGATCCCAATGAGGTGCTCCCGGTTTTCCAGAGCTTAAGTCATTTTCTTCTCCGTGACAGGCCGCACATAAAAGCGTTTCATATGATAAGTTACTTTCTGCACCGTCCATTCCAAAAGGATGTGGAATTGCATTCATTCCTCGTTTGGGAATCCTATCGCTAGGATGACAGTTAATGCATCGTGGATGTGAAATTACATCCATCATGGTGTCGAAAGCCTGTTGATTGCTAATTTCTATTTCGTTTATAAGTTCATAACCCTTACTATCATCTTTGATTGTAAAACCTACTAGAAAAATAGCTCCTAGTAGCCCTAGAAGCAGAAAAGTTTTTTGGCTTATTTTCATAATCAGATGATTGTATTATTTTGTTATTTGAATTATCCTTTAAAGGTTTTGTCTTGCATTTCCAATTCTTTAATAAAAGGTTGATTATACACCCGCTTCCCTGTTGCTTTGTAAAGTGCATTTGCCACTGCCCCCATTATAGGTGGAAATGGGGGCTCCCCAAGTCCGGTGGGATTGGTATCGCTTTGCACAAAGTCTACTTTTACGTTGGTAGGAGCCTCACTATGACGAATCAATCGGTAGGTATCAAAATTCTTCTGTTCTGGTGTTCCATCTTTAAAGGAAATGGCACTGTACATTGCATGACCTATTCCATCTATAGTTCCGCCTTGGACTAAATTTTCAGCTGCATCAGGATTTACAACAATACCACAGTCTACAGCACAATAGACATCCTTTATTTTGGGTTTATTATTTTCCATTACGAGATCCAACACCTGGGCAACATATGAATTGTGGCAATAATAAGCCGAAACACCTCGACTCACACTAGATTTTGCAGTATCCCAATTTGCTGTTTTACGGACTAATTTTAAAACACCTGCATATCTAGCGGCATCATAATCATTATTTTCTCCCACGGGATTTTTCTCAGCTTTTTTCAGTAGCTCAAGGCGAAAATCGATAGGGTCTTTTCCCATTTCTTCGGCCAACTCGTCTAAAAAGCTCTGTTCTGCCCCTGCTATAAAATTAGAACGCGGAGCACGGAAAGCACCTGTAGTTATATTAGAATCCAGCGACCATGTTTCTGCAAGGTAATTATCTATAGCACCTGCTGGGAAACGATTTGCAGCCAGAGGACTCTCAGGTATACCACCTGCAATAACATGAAAACCGGTCAGTTCATTTTTATCATTTAGAGCGGCCTTATAGGTTGCGTAATACGCAGGTCGATATACACCATTGGTCATATCATCCTCCCGAGTATACACTAATTTTACAGGAGCACCGATTTTGTCTGAAATTACAGCAGCTTCTACTAAGAAATGACCGTACAATCTTCTTCCAAAACCACCACCCATTCGAGTCATTTTGATATCTATATTCTCTAGGGGAATCCCTAGTCGTTCTGCGACACTTTGCTCCATTATTTCAGGAGTCTGTACGGGACCTTCCAACTCTGCTTTGCCATCTTTGACATCTGCAAAAAAGTTCATAGGCTCCATGGTATTGTGTGCAAGAAATGGACACGAGTAACTTCTTTCAATTATACGAGTAGCATTTTTAAAAGCTTTTTCTGGGTTCCCATTTTTTCGGGCTTCAGTAGCCTTTTTTGCGCCAAGTTGCGCCATATCTCTGAGGTGATCTTCAGAGTTTTCCAATCCGGCCGGATGTTTAATATTCATTGTTCTTCCAAAAATATTCATCTCTTTGGAAATTGCTGGTGACATCTCCCACTCCACTTTGAGTTTGCTTTTTGCTTGCATAACTTGCCAAGTGGAATCGCCAACTATAACGGCCATTTTTGGAAACGCAGCCATATCAAAAGCACTCAGCTTTTGACCTTGCTCATATGCATCCATGATAAAAACATCAGAAATACCGGGCATGGAACGAACCTTAGCATCATCCATTGATTTGAATTGCATTCCAAATGATGGTGGTTGCACCACCATTGCGATTTTCATCCCACTACGTTGTGTATCAATACCAAACAAAGGTTGGCCTGTTGCTATTTTGTGTCCGTCTACATTCTTTCTAGAAGTACCTATTATAGTGAATTCTGATGGATCCTTAAGCTTTACCTCTGTCGGTATTTCGACTTTCGTGGCTGCTGCAGCCATTTCTCCATAACCAGCGGACTTATTACTTGCTTGGTGGGATAAGATACCGTTTTTTGTTTCTATCTCTTCCACCGGCACTTCCCAAGCATCTGCCGCGGCTTGCTTGAGCATTTGCTTAGCGGTTGCTCCCGCCTTGCGCAGAGGCTCCCATCCCACTCTAATGGATTGACTTCCTCCGGCTAGTTGCCTTTGAAAAATATCAGTATTTAGAGGAGCTTGTTCTACGAGTACATCCTTCCAATCTACGTCTAATTCTTCTGCCACAAGCATGGGCATAGATGTTTTTACATTTTGTCCAATTTCTGGATTGGGGGACATGATAGTCACTATACCATTATCGCCTATTTTTAAGAAACCATTTATTTCAAACCATTCCTGAGGCATTTCAATGGCTAAAGCCTTTGCCTGTGGTGCTTCCTTGCAGGAGTATAAGTAATTAAATCCAAGGACCATTCCGCCTCCGACGAATGACACACTTTTAATAAAAGATCGCCGTCCGATATTTGCTTTTCCTTCGCTCATTTTAGCTACATTTTAGATTATAAAAGTGATTTATGAATTTGCTTGATTTGAAGCAGTTTTAATGGCTTCCTTTATTCTATTGTAGGTGCCGCAACGGCAGATATTTCCGTCCATTGCAGATTCGATTTGATCGTCTGAAGGTGTGGGGATTTGTTTTAACAAGGAAGATGCACTCATTATTTGCCCAGCTTGACAATAGCCACACTGAGGCACATCGTGTGCAATCCATGCTTCTTGAACCGGGTGCAAAGTATCATCATCACCAGAGAGCCCTTCGATAGTGGTAATATCGTATTCTTCTAGCGCAGAAACCTTTAGAAGGCAACTTCGATTTGCAACACCATCTACATGTACAGTACAAGCTCCACATTGTCCGATTCCGCAACCAAATTTAGTGCCAACCAATTCAAGTTCATCACGAAGCACCCAAAGTAAGGGGGTGTTTTCGTCCACGTCTACTTGTCTTTTCTTGCCATTTACTTTGAGATTATAAACTGCCATAACTGTTTGTTTTTATTTTGGTTAAGGTGACGTCTATAAATTTAGTAAAAATCGTTGACATATTTGGTCAAAATGGTATGTATTGCGCTTTCGCGAAAGCGTATTTCAAATCAAAAATGCACTATAACTAAATGATTATTATATAATTACACAAAACACATATCGATAAACAGCGCGTATAACTCCCATTTAATCGATTCTCATTCTATAAATGCAACCTCATTAACAGAGGGTGATAGAACTCATTCATCTGTGTGACCTAGGTCATTTTATTTCACTTAGGAGGATTATAATTTAGCCTTATTAATTAATAAAATTAAAATAAGATGAAGAAATCAATTTTACTAATAGCATTTGTTTTCGTGGGAATAACAACTATGAATGCTCAAGATCGCGACCAGGATCGAGATCAAGTAAGACTTATGTTAGTTGATGGAGAGGTATTGCAAATTCGAGATCGAGATCAAATCAGGCTTAAAGACAAAATAACCTTAAACGATGGTACCCTATTATATGCAGATGGCACCTATAAGCCCAAGGATAGAAATAGGTTACGATTGAAAGATGGAGAATGTTTAGACTCAGATGGTATAAAATATAATAATGAGTACCAATATCGCTACAAGGTGAAGCAAGAAAATAAAGGGCTTAGCCAAGCACAAATTAAAGAAAGAAACCAAAACAGGATACATTATACCCTTGTTGATGGAGAAGTAGTTCAGGTTATGAATCAATCTCAAAACAGGATACAATCCCAGCTCAACTTAGGAAATGGCGCTTCGGTTAGTCCTGATGGTACCTATCAAAATCGTGATCGTAAGCAGTTACGACTATTAGATGGAGAATGTCTGAATATGGAAGGAGAAATGTTTAGAAACACCTATCAACATCGAAAAATGATGTTGTCTAAAAATATGATGAAGAAAAAAACACCATCAAAACCAAAAATCCAAAAGAAGAAAAAGATTGGATCCATATAAAAATATAGGGGCTTTGCCTAATTAGTGCAGAGCTCCTATACTTTTCAGATAATTATTTTGATTATGAAATCAATAGTACGTTTAACAATGATTGCTATGCTCTCATTTCTTCATGGAATTGCTCAGAACAATGACAATATTGTTAAGGAATTTTTATCTAAGGATGCATCGTATATATTAACGGATATGAGTTATATGAATGATGCCGTATTTATGGGACGCCGAGATTCAATTGCTGCACCATACATTTTACCATCAGTAGGATATTATGACAGCTCTGGTTTTTTTGCAGATGCATCGCTTTCATATTTGACGGCCACTAATGAACAGCGAGTAGATCTTTTTTTATTAAGTGCTGGATACCTTTTCGATGCTAAAAAATGGAGTGGTGGGTTATCGGCCACCGGCTACTTTTTTAATAAAGAGAGTTACAACGTGCAATCAGAAATGACAGCAAATCTGAGCGGACTGATAAGTTATGATTTAGATGTTTTAGCAATTTCACTTGCTTTAAATAGCTTTTTTAACTCGGGTAGTTCTACGGATGTTTTTAGTGAAATAATGCTCAATAGAGTTTTCTATGCAGATGATAGAAGGTTGATTATGCAACCCTCTTTTGTAGTACAACTGGGAACTCAAAATTTTTATGAAGCTTATTACCAAAGTAGTCGATATGGAAACAGAAAGGGAAAAGGGATTGGAGGTCAAAATCAAATGTCATCCAGTACCCTAACACTTAGGGAAGCAACAGAGTTTAACCTCTTAAATATTGGATTGAGTATACCATTACAATACCATCTTTCTTCCTTTATTTTTTCATTTACTCCTAATTTATCCTTTCCACAAAGCAGTGTGACAATACGTTTGGATGACACTGTCATTGAAGAAAAATTAGAAAGTATTTTCTATTGGTCAGTTGGGATCTCGTATTGGTTCCCAACGACAACTAAGAAACAATTTTAATTGCCAAATAGAACATGTCACAAACGTATATTGGAAAAATTACACATATACTTTTGAAGGAAAAGTGCTAACGGAAGCAGTAGTTCATTGAAATTTTAATCTAAATGGTTTTGCAGGTTTGTATAAATCCTGCAGTTGCTAATGAGGTAATTTATCTTTCAATATTCCATATAAAAAAGTGCCTACAATTGAAGCTGCTATTACAATAAGAATAGGTACATAGCCTACTCCAACGAGCGTAAACATGGGACCTGGACAAGCACCGGCGAGTGCCCATCCTAATCCAAAAATAATTCCACCAAACATATAGCGACTGAAGCTTTTAGCTTTTGGAAAAAAATGAATTCTTTCCCCGTAGAAGGATTTAATTTTAAGCCTTTTAATGGATTGAACCACAATAATGCCTATAGCCAACGCTGAGCCAATAATACCATACATGTGAAAGGATTCAAATTTGAACATTTCATAAATACGAAACCATGAAGCGGCTTCAGATTTAAACATAGTGATACCAAAAAGGATTCCGATAGCGAGATAAATAAGTGTTCTCATTATTTAAAAGATTAGAGGGAAAAGAAGGTGAATCATAACTAAGCCTCCAATAAAGAAACCTATTACGGCAATGAGTGATGGTAATTGTAAATCGCTCAATCCTGAAATGGCGTGTCCAGAAGTACAACCACCAGCATATCGAGCACCAAAACCTACTAATAGTCCGCCAATAGTTAATATCAATATCGTTTTGACATTAAGTAAAGCTTCTATTTCAAATAGTTCTGTAGGCAAATACGCGGTACCTGCACTTTGAAAACCTAGGTCGTTCAAATCACTAATCGTATCGGGATTAATGGCAACCGCCATATCTGATGTCAAAAAATGAGATCCTATAAAGCCACCAATGATAGCTCCTATTACAACTATTAGATTCCATTTTTGGGCTTTCCAATCAAATTTAAAAAAGTCGGCTTTATTTCCAGCACCACACATCGTACACATCGTTCTAAGATTTGCAGACATGCCAAAGTTTTTACCAACCATAATCAGCAGAAACATTATAAAAGCAATCATGGGTCCTGATACATACCACGGCCATGGTTCATAAATCCAATTCATAAATGATAATTTTAATTACAAAAAAACAACAAATTGTAGAGTTTCTAAGTAACCAATGTTACATTAGATACGTTTCCTTTTCAATATTTTTGAAAATAGAATGTTTTGAGTATGAATTTTTGAGATGCAAATGGTCTTTGGATCTTTTATGAATTGTTTACTAGTAGATATTTTTTGAAACAAAAAAATAGGGTATGTAACCTTTGTTACTGAAGGTGCATACAGAAAATTCTATATTGTTAACTTTTGAAGGAAAAACACAATAAACTCTAAGGTTTTGAAAAGAAGATATTTTATAAAGAAAGCGACTTTAAGTTCGTTTGCGACGCTCATCGGAGCTGAAATTGTTTTTGGCTCAAATATGCTAGAAGGATATAATCCTTTGGCTTTGCAAGATCCTGATCCATTCAAAATGTTTGACAAGAACAAAGAAATGATTGTTCTTAACGATAAACCTTGGAATATTGAGGCTCAAGCGCATTTGCTGGATGATAAAATCACACCAAATTCTTCTATGTTCATCAGAAACAATGGTTTGGTTCCTGAAGGTATAGATGCTAATAATTGGACACTCGTGATAGATGGGGAGTCTGTAGAAAAGCAAACAACCTATACCCTTGCTGAACTAAAATCAAAATTTGAACAACACACCTATCAATTAACTTTAGAGTGTGGAGGAAATGGCAGAAGCGAATTTAATCCTCCAGCAAAGGGGAATCAATGGACAATTGGTGCAGTGCACTGTGCAACTTGGACAGGTGTTCGATTGAGAGATGTATTAGAAGATGCAGGAATCAAAAAGGATGCTGTTTATATTGGATACCATTCTGCCGATGTGCATTTAAGTCAAGACCCTACAAAGGAACCAATTTCAAGAGGTGCTCCAATGATAAAGTCATTACAAGATGAAACCTTGTTAGCCTTCAAAATGAATGGGAAGGACATTCCATTAGTTCACGGATATCCACTGCGCTTGGTCGCTGGTGGTTGGCCAGCATCAGTTTCTGGAAAGTGGGTAAATCGTATAAGTATTAGAAACAAAATACACGACGGCACAAAAATGACCGGTACAGCCTATAGAGTTCCCTGTGAACCCGTAGCTCCAGGCGAAAAAGTTAAGGATGAAGATATGTGCATTATTGAATCTATGCCTGTTAAATCTTTAATAACCTACCCTAAGACGGGTGCTACATTAAAAGAAGGAACCCCCTTAAAAATTAGAGGCCATGCGTGGGCTGGAGAACTAGAGGTTGTAAAAATGGAATATTCAATCGATTTTGGAGCCTCTTGGAAGGAATGTAAGATTGAAAAACCTGCAAATCGTTTGGCTTGGCAACATTTTTCTGCTTCGGTTGATTTCCCGAAAAAAGGATATTATGAAGTTTGGGCAAGGGCAACAGATGCACAGGGTTTAATGCAACCCATGTTATTACCAGGTTGGAATCCAAAAGGCTACTTAAATAATGCTTGTCACAGAATTGCGGTCAAAATAAAATAAATGTCGAAAGAAGAAGACTTTAAAGAATACGTTAAAGCTATTTATCGATTGATGATGTTAGTCTTTAGTATAATCATGATTGTTGGTGGTGTCTTGATATACTACATGATAGACCCTTCATTATCTGTCTTTAGAGATCCTCCTCCAACTTATGTGGTTGTTGAGGAAATTGATGAAGACCTTATCGAAAATGGTATCCATGTACGCACAGGTTTTGTAGATGCAGATGGTTTGATGACGGTTATTAATAATTGTACAAATTGTCATTCGGCCAAATTAGTTACTCAAAATAGAATGAGTGAGGAGCGATGGAATGCGACGATAAGGTGGATGCAGGAAACTCAAAATTTATGGGATTTAGGCCCTAATCAAGAAATCATTGTAAACTATTTGGTAACCAATTATCCAGTTGAAGACAAAGGCAGACGGGAAAATTTAACGAATATCGAATGGTATGATTTATAGAATTAGTATAGTGCTTTTAATATTTTGTTTTTCATCTTGTAAAAATGACAAAACATTAACGACAGAAAATATCCAAAATCAGAGTTTAATAAGTTTTGAAACTAGCTATTTAATTGAAGTAGATGAGTTATTAAAAATTGCGAAAGAACCTAATATTAAAATTTTAGATTTTAGAAAATCTAACGTTTATCTGGAAGAACATATTGAAGGAGCATTGAATATCTGGAGGTCGGATATAGAAGATGCGTCATATCCTTATGAGGGAATGATGGCTGGTAAGAATCAAATTGAGACGCTGTTTGGTGAGCTAGGTATTCATACCACTGACACCATTATTATTTATGATGATAATGCGCTGTGTGACAGTTCTAGATTATGGTGGCTATTGCAAAATTATGATTTTACAAATGTCAAATTGCTGCATGGAGGAATAACAGCTTGGAAATCAATAAAAGGTCCAATTTCTAAAGAAATCCCTTTAATTAAAAAGGCCGAGTTCAAACTAACAGAGACACCTTCTATGAAATTTTATCTTTCAAAAGAGGAAATGCTAGAAGCTGTGAGAAATAATAGATTCATTTTGGATACTAGAACTAATGATGAATTTACGGGTAAAAGACAAAAGCGAGGAGCTGCAAAAGGAGGAAGAATCCCAAATAGCAAATTAATTGATTGGGCATCAGCAGTCAATTATCATGGCGATAAGAGATTGAAGGAAATTGATGAATTAAACAAAATTTATAAGGAATTAGGAGCCTCTCAAAATGATACCATAATTGTCTACTGTCACAGTGGTGTGCGATCTGCACATACAACCTTTGTGCTTTCAGAATTATTGGGGTATAAAAATGTGAAAAACTATGATGGATCTTGGACAGAATGGAGCCATTTTGACGACTACCCTATTGAACAAGATAGTATAACAACAATAATAAATTAGATATGAATAGATATATAGAGGCTTTCGTTAATGCGTTTAATGGGACGGTAGATTGGACATGGAAATCTATCATCTTTGAGGTGCCATGGTATACAAATTACTTTTGGGGCTTAATTGTGATTTCACTTTTTGTATGGATTTTAGAAATGATTTTTCCATGGAGAAAAGAACAATCAATTTTTAGAAAGGACTTTTGGCTCGATGGGTTTTATATGTTCTTTAATTTTTTCGTCTTTTCAATTGCAATAAGTGGATTTTATAAATTATTGCAAGTGGGTTTTGCCGATTTAGGAATCACCGACAAAAGTTTAGCTTTAGTTGATCCATCAAGCTGGCCCATGTGGTTGCAGTTGGTTGTATTTTTTATTATCCTTGATTTTGTACAATGGTTTACTCATACCCTCTTACATAAATATCCCTTTTTATGGAAATTTCATAAGGTGCACCACAGTGTCAAAGAAATGGGGTTTGCCGCACACTTGAGATATCACTGGATGGAGAACATCTTGTACAAACCATTAAAGACTTTTGGAGTTATGATACTCTTTGGGTTTGAACCGGAACAGGCATATATCGTTCACTTTGCAGCAATAACAATAGGTCATTTTAACCATTCTAATATTAAGATTACTTGGGGCCCTCTTAAATACCTTATTAATAATCCGGTTATGCACCTATATCATCATGCCTATGATCTTCCGGAAGGAACTTATGGAGTTAATTTTGGAATTAGTCTAAGCTTATGGGATTATATTTTTAAGACCAATTACATTCCTGAAGATAGCGGAACAATTAAACTTGGATTTCCGGGTGATGAAGAGTTTCCTAAGGATTTTATACATCAGAATACCTACGGTTTTAAAAAAGGACAAAAATAAATGAAGATTCGTTTTTTGAATGTCTCATCGTAAGAAGATGATTTAAAAAAAAGTCATTAAGAGATGAATTAATAAGCTTACTCGGAATCGTATTTTTTAATTTTTCTTTTCACATACAAGAATCTAACTAAACCTATAAAGAATAATATGGGCCCTAAACTCATAAGCATAATGCCAACACCCTTTATATCAGTTAAGACGTCTAGTTTTATAATAGCAAACCCTGAGCTTAGGAAAACAATAAACGATCTAAAATAAGCTAGAAAGGTTCGCTCATTTGCCAACCTGGTTCTATCAATTGCTAGTTTATCTGTTAGTGATCTTTTGAGCTTTTCCATTATTTATTTTATTTTTCCTGTAGCACAGCTTACATACGATTTTGCTTTAGTGAGAACTCCATTGTCATCATCAATAGAAGGATAACCTAAGGTTTTAAGCTTCTCTTTTACGATTATCACATCTTTAGTGTTATCTGTCTGAAAGGAGACAGAGGATGTCTCAGTATCAACTAGGAGGTCTTTGACGTTCTCAAGTTGTGATAATTTTGAAGTAATGGTATTTGCACAACCTCCACATTTTAAATTTTGTACTATTATTGATGTTCTCATAGTAATTTTATTATTGTAAGCAAGTTAAGACCAATTTGCCAAGAGGCTTAATACTGAGGGGAAGTATTTTTAGGAAACTTCAGAAGAAAGGTAATTACTAACTACTAAACAACTCCTAAGGCAATAGCCAATTGAATTTTAAAGTATAATTTATGGACCTGTGATTAATTGAATAAAAATCTATTGATTCCAGTTCATATACCCACCTTGCAAGTCGAAGATTTGTTTAAATCCAAGACTAAGTAATTTTTGAGCTGCATTTTGACTTCTTTTTCCAGATCTACAGTAAAGAAAAACGGGCTCCTCTTTATTTAAATATTCAAAGGCTTTTACAAAACTTTTATGATTGAAGAAATCAATATTTATAGCATTTGGAATATGACCTCCACTAAATTCAATAGATGTTCTAACATCGACTAATTGAGCTTTATTATCATTGATAGCCAGTTTAAAAGACGGCTTATCGAGTATGGTAATAGCTTCATTTTGTGGTTTGTTAGTACCGAAAAGGTTTGAAAAAAACTTCATAATCACTGTTGTTGGGGGGGGGGGG
>TARA_R110002051_G_scaffold125099_1_pt1 | contig 19805 bp, 17 predicted proteins | sample TARA_R110002051 | Tara Oceans TARA_R110002051 (sample SAMEA4397023) | marine metagenome | biome: Polar Biome; feature: [MES] marine water layer (ENVO:01000295) within the mesopelagic zone...; material: water (ENVO:00002006), including particulate matter (ENVO:01000060) such...
CAAATTTAGGGAAGAAGGCGTCCAGAAATCTAGGGGCTATTCAGTCTGCACATCAAGGATAGACTTACGCGTGTCGCGATACATCCTGTCGGTGATCGACGGCGCATTGGCGCGCATCCACGGCTGAATGTCCTTCTTGAAGTCAAGAGTACGCTTATTGGGTGAGGCCTTGATGGCCGCCCGGAGATAACCCTCCAACTTGTGAACATCATCCAAGGTGTTTTTTTCCTTTGGGGCCGGATGCCCGAGTTTATCGATTAGAGTAGTGAGGTCTCGTTGTGCGATGTAGATGAACTGAAAACCGTCTCCGCCGACTGCGTGAGAAATTGGGTTTCGGATGTTTATGCGGCACCAGTAGAATCTTGCGTCCGTCAGTTCGGTGTTCCACCAGTGTGCTGGAAGCGTGTCCGAGAAGTCCCCGCGATTGTCGTTGCGCACCGCGTAGGGCAGTTCGCCGGACAAGAACGCTTCAATCAGTCGTTCTCGCACCACAACAAGCCGCTTACGTGAACCCGCGATAGATGACAGGGTCTGTTCGCGCTTCTCCCTTAGCTGGCGCCATAGGCTATGGTCGATCACCCATCGGCGGTCGACTAATTTGCGGGCCTTCCGCCCTTCCGAGGCGGGCGCTAGTTCCGGCAGAATTGGTAGCGGAGCGAGCGATAGGTCAACGCTTGGTTCAAAGCCATGCCACTCGTTCGGGAATAAGGTTTGTCCCAACAGCTGCACAGCACGTGCGAGAAATACCATCCCCATGACGTCGCGCGGCCAACGTTCTGGTGCTAACCAGAAGCGTTGCCTATCATCCGCCTCCAAAAGGTCTCGCAGATGCGCGGGTAGGGGGCGCTCTCGGCTCACCTCTACGTGCCCCAGCCCCGGAATCACCGGGTTGAATAACTCCTCGATTTTCATAGTCGCTACCTCTGCGAACACCTCGTCGGAGCACGGGGAAGGCTGGAGGTGTGCCCAGCTTTTCGGTTGGCCGACCTATCCCCATGCATCTGAATTATGCCTCTTTAGACTTCCGTCCAGGAAACGGTGTGACCGATGCGCTGGGCCGTGGTTTGCCGTACCGCTCCCACGCCTCCATGAGCTTGCGGCGCTTCTTGAGTACGTCGCCTCTCTTGTATGCCAGTTCTGTCTCGTCACCGACCTTGTGAGCCAAAGCGGCCTCGGCAAGCTTGTCGGGAAAAGCGGTCTCTTCCTCCACCCAATCGCGAAATGTGGATCGGAAGCCATGAACGGTGATTTTGCCACCGATGGACTTGGCAGCTTTTTCCAAGGCCGTCTGGCTGATCGGGCGACCGGGACGCTGTCCTGGAAACACCCATTCGCTGGTCGCCGTCTCCTTCAATTCCTCGAGCAGGGCCATGGCCTCATCCGTGAGGGGGACACGGTGATCCCGTTCCTTGCTCTTCATGCGCTCTTTGGGAACCGTCCAAAGCTTGGCGGCAAGGTCGATTTCCCGCCAGGTGGCAAAACGAACTTCAACGGATCGGCTCGCAGTCAGGATGGCAAACCGTAGGGCCTTGGCGCCCATGTTGGTTTTCGCGCGCAGCTTCGGCATGAAATCGGACAAACTGTCGAAGGGCAGGGCGGCGTGATGTCCCCGGCTCAGCTTCTTTCTCTTCGATAGCAACAATTGGAGATGGCCGCGCCAACGCGCGGGATTTTCGCCCGTGCGGTAACCCTTCGCCTTCGCGGCATCGAGGACGCGTTCAATACGACCGCGCGTTCTGGATGCTGTCTCGTTCTTGGTCTCCCAAATGGGTTTCAGGATCCCGAGGATGTCTTCGGTGGTGATTTCGTCCAGGCGCTTGTTTCGGATCGGGAGGCAATAGCCGCTGTCGACCAGTTCGTCATCCTGGTCTCTGACGACCGACAATGTCATGCGCCACTGGGCCTGATGCTTGTCATTGTGGAACCCCTTGGTGATGTCGCCCACAAATTCCTCGGCATATTTGCCAAAAGTCATGGCAGCGGCTTCGCGTTCGGCTTTGGCGCGCTTCCGCTCCTCGATCGGGTTCTTGCCTGTTGCCAGCAGCCTGCGAGCGTCGGCGGCCATGCCACGAGCATCGGCAAGGCCAATGGATGCCAGGTTACCTAAACCCATCTCTTTGCGCTTGCCGTCCCATTGGAAGATGAAAGCCCACCGCTTGGCGCCGGTCTTATCTACGACGAGGTACAAGCCATCACCATCAGCGTGCAGACCCGGCTTGGTTATGGTCGTGACCGACCGTGCGGTTAGCCTGTGTGTCTGCTTGGCCATGCTTGCTACTCCACCCTAAAAGCAACCCTAAAGAAATCACCGGATTGCAGCGTACACGAGCGAACGGCAAAAACCAACTACATAGCCAAATGCTTCAAACTTTGAAGGAATTTCGGATTGCTGCGAACATTGACGGATAAAGGTATGGCGGACTTCCTCTCCGCCATTTTCCCAGCCAACCGCAAGAACACCACGCCGGGCGCCATGTCCCGAGCGGTGCCTTAGACGTGCACAAATGCATCACCTGCCGGTCATCTCTCTTGGGCACGGGCGTCGGTGCCTCCCCGGTCAGGACAAGCCGGTTCCTCCATGTTAAGAAAACATGAACGGCCCCAAGGGCTTCGGATTCGACCAGCACGGAACGACAAGCGCGCACTTCATGAGTCAGGTGGATGAACCCCAGATCGAGATGTCCGATGCTGACGGTGCTCTTGTCGCGCGGCTGTCCGGCGCGTGGACCACGCAATGGACACAGCAGATCCAGTCGCGAATCGAGGCCGCCTTTGCGGACCGTTCCGTGCCGGCCCGTCTCGAGTTCGACCTGACCGGCGTGACTGCGCTCGATACGGTCGGGGCCTTCCTTCTGGCCCGACGCCGTGACGAAATGGGGCAGAGGGTTCAAACCGCAATCACCGGCACCACCGAGGCGCAGGAAGCGCTTCTCAACCACGTCAATGCTATAGAGCCGCACGCCCCCGTGGCCAAGCCCACGCTGCCCTGGCTCTTACGGCCATTCGACGGGCTCGGCCGCATGACGGCCAACGCGTTGGTGGATGTGGTAGCCATTCATGCCGTTCTGGGGCGCGTGATGGCCGCGGCCGGCGCCACGTTCACCTTTCGTGCGCCGTTCCGTTTTGCCGCCCTGGTCAACCAGCTCGATCTGATCGCCTTTCGGGCCGTGCCCATTGTCGTGCTGATTTCAGTGGTGGTCGGCGCCATAATCACTCAGCAATCCATCCTCCAGCTCAACAATTTCGGCGTTGCGATCTATGTCGTCGATCTCGCTGCCATCCTCATGCTGCGCGAAGTGGGGCTCCTGCTTGCCGCTATCATGATCGCCGGACGATCAGGCTCGGCCATAACCGCCGAACTGGGCTCCATGCGGATGCGCGAGGAACTTGACGCGCTCAAGGTCATGGGCGTCGATCCCTATCAGGTGCTCATCCTGCCGCGCATGATCGCGCTGTTGATCGGCCTGCCCTTCCTGGCTTTCATTGGCGCTCTCTCGGGCCTCGTGGGCGCCGCCATCGTCGCACTGGTTTATGGCGGCATCCCTTTTGATATCTTTCTCGACCGGTTGCAGGGTGCTCTCAACATGCAAACTCTCCTTGTCGGCATGGTCAAGGCGCCTTTCATGGCCGTCATCATTGGGCTGGTCGCGGCCAACGAGGGCTTCAAGGTGCAGGGCAGCGCGGAATCCCTGGGCCGCCACACAACGGCCTCGGTCGTGCGGTCGATCTTTCTGGTCATCGTCGCCGATGGGCTGTTTGCCATGTTCTTTGCGGCCATCGGAGTCTGACCAATGGTCGATGCTGCAACGCCGGATCCCATTATTTCCATCCGCGATCTCGTCGTCGGCTTTGGCGATCAAAACGTCATCGACGGCTTTAGCCTCGATGTGCGCAAGGGCGAGGTGCTTGGCGTCATCGGCCCTTCAGGCTCGGGAAAGTCGGTAACCCTGCGCGCCTTGATCGGCCTGTTGCCCAAACGCGCCGGCGTCATCGAAGTGTTCGGCGAGGACTATGCGAGCCTGTCCTATAGCCAGCGCGTCGCCATAGAGCGTCGCTGGGGCGTCCTGTTCCAGCAGGGCGCGCTTTTTTCCTCGCTGACCGTGCTCGAAAACGTCGAATTTCCGATGCGCGAACATTTCGACATCCCAAAGAAGCTGCGCCGCGAAATCGCCCGCTTCAAGATCGATCTCGTCGGTCTCGGCCCGGATTCGGAAAACCTATATCCGTCCGAACTGTCGGGCGGGATGATAAAGCGTGCCGCTCTGGCCCGGGCCCTTGCGCTCGACCCCGATATCATTTTTCTCGACGAGCCGACCGCCGGCCTCGATCCCATCGGCGCGGCCCGCTTCGATGAACTTGTGTTGAACCTCAAGACGGCGCTCGGGCTTACCGTCTATATGGTCACCCACGATCTCGACAGCCTTGTTACAGTCTGCGACCGTATCGCCGCTTTGGGTCAGGGAAAACTGTTGCAGGTGGGCACGCTCGCCCAGTTGCAGGCATCCGAAGACCCCTGGCTTGTCGATTACTTCCACGGCCCACGCGCCGAGCACCATCTGGAGCAGACCTGATCGATGGAAAATAAGGCCAACTACGCCATCGTCGGCGCCTTTGTGACCCTGGTCATCGCTGGGTTCATGGGCTTTGTCTACTGGTTCTCGATCGCCGGACAGGTAACCGAACGCGCTGCCTACCGCATCGTCTTCGATGGCGCCGTCACGGGGCTGACGCCGGGCACCAATGTGCTGTTCAATGGCCTTCCGATCGGTACCGTCGAAGCGGTTTCCATCAATCCCGAGGACCCCAACCAGGTCCTCGCGCGCATCGCGGTGGAAGCAGACGCTCCGGTGATGAACGACACCCGCGCCATACTCGAGGTGCAAGGGCTGACGGGCTTTGCCAATATTCAGCTTCTCGGCGGCACGCTTGAAGCGGGGCGGCTCGAACCACAGGCGGGCCAGACGATCGCTGTGATGCAGGGCGAGGCGTCCGACTTCCAACTGATAATGGAAGGCGCGCGCGACATCATCGCCAACGCCGAATCCACCTTTGAGCGCATCGACAGCTTTTTTGCGGACAACGAAGAGCGGCTCACCTCCACCCTTGCCAGCATCGACGATTTGTCCAGCGGTTTGGCAGGCCTGGTTGAGGGGGCAGGCGAGGGCTCGGACTTCGACACCGTCGTTTCCAATGTCAGTACGGCGCTCGAAAGCGCCACTGCCACGCTGTCCGAGCTGGAGCTTCTGGTTTCCGACAACCGCGAAAACCTCTCGCGGACGATTGCCAATGCTGAATCGTTTTCTGCGGCGCTGGCCTCCAACTCCGAGGGTATCGACGGCTTCCTGTCGTCAATGACGGCGACCAGCGAACGCATCGGTCCGCTTGCCGACGAATTGCGCGATCTGACTGTTCAGGTCCGCGAGATCGTGGCGGCCATTCCCCCCGAGGATGTTCGCTCGACGGTGGCAGACGTCGGTGCCTTCGCCCAGACGCTCGCCAATAACACGGACAACATCCAGGGCTTTTTTGACGATGCCCGCTCCTTGGCCACCAACCTTTCGGGCGTCTCGGACGGTCTGCAAGGCACGCTGGACCTGATCGATCGCGCTTCGGCGGCCGTGGACCCCGACGTCATTGCCCGCGCCATGGACAATATCGACTCCTTCTCGACCGCGCTGGGCAGCAATGCCGTCAATGTCGATCAGATCCTCACCAACACGCGCACCTTCACTGAAACGCTGGGCAATGCCACCGAGCGAGCCGATACCATCATCGCCCGCATCGACGGCATGATCACCACCGAGGACGGCCGCATGCTGTTCGAGGAATTTGGTGCCACGGCAACAGCGCTGCGCCAACTCATCGACCGCGTGGACGGAATGGTCGCGTCCGACGACGGCCAGTCGCTGTTTGCCGACTTCAGCGCAGCCGCCACCTCGATCCGCGAATTGTCCGATACGCTAAATACCGTCGCCGCCTCACCTGAAGGCCAGCGGGTGATCGCCGACATTTCAACTGCGGCCAATTCCATTGAAAGTCTGGCCAACGCGCTCGACGAGCGCACACTGGCCCTGTCGGTGGAACTTTCAAATTTCACCAACAACGGATTGGGCGCCTATACCACCCTCGCCAATGAGGCAGTACGGAGCCTTGAGCTGTTCAACCGCGTTATGCAACAAATCGAACGCAATCCTCAGTCACTGGTGTTTGGTGGAGAAACCGTGCGCGATTTCGCGCCGTGAATAACGGCCCGGTTCGGGAACGCGATAAAGAAAGTTAAACAAGGGACGAGCCAGATGCGTAATAAAATCGGCCGCCGCGCCTTTCTCTCGATGTCTGCCATCGGGCTCACCTCGACCCTGGCCGGATGCCTTGGTCTGGGCGCAAGCGCGCCCGTCACCTACGATCTGACCCCAGGTGCTCCCGGCCCTGTTCCGCGCCGGAGCAACCGCACTATCGTTGTGCGTGAGCCTGCGACCATTTCGACATACGATACCCAGCGCATCGTTGTGCGCCAGCCGGGCGGCGTTCTCAGCTACCTTAGCGAGTCCCAGTGGTCCGATACCCTGCCGCTGCTCGTCCAGACCCGCATGCTGCAATCGTTTCGCGACGCAGGGGTCACCAATATCGGCAGGCCGACCGACCCAATCGCGCTCGATGTGATCCTGTCGACAGATATCCGTGCCTTTGAACTCGATACCAGTGCCGGCGGTGCAATGGCCCGCGTGGCATTGGCCATACAACTCGTCAGCGACCGCAGCCGCACGGTGATTGCCAGTCAGACCTTCAGCGCCGATGTTCCCTCGCCATCACTCGATCAGGCCAATGTCGTCGCCGCCCTCAACACCGCGCTTGATGCCCTCCTGCGTCAGATCGTGGAATGGACCGCCGCCCGTATCTGAGCGGAAACTTATGACCTGGCGCGAATTGCGGGGTTGTAAAAAGGCTCCGCGGACAATAAATCATACTTAATCTCGGTCGTTTTTCAGCCGCCATCCACCCCCATTTTCGGAGATTTTCCATGAGTTTCACCCCATCCGGCAAGCATCTGATCGCGGGCGAATGGGTTTCCGGCGCGGGGACCTTCGCATCCGAGCCCGCATCGGGTCCGAGCCATGAATTCGCGGTCGGAACGCCCGAACTGGTTGATCAAGCCGCAAAGGCCGCCGAAGCGGCCTTCTGGTCCTATGGCTATTCGTCGCGCAAGGATCGTGCGGCGTTCCTCAATCTGATCGCCGACGAGATCGAGGCGCGCGGGGCCGATATCACCGAAATCGGCTCCCAGGAAACCGGGCTCCCCGCCGCCCGCCTTGAAGGCGAACGCGGCCGCACCACCGGTCAGTTGCGCCTGTTTGCCGATCACATTATGAAGAGCGATTATCTCGATCGCCGTCACGATGCGGCGCTGCCCGACCGCAAGCCCGCGCCGCGCCCTGACCTGAAAATGGTCCAGCGTCCCATCGGCCCGGTTGCCGTGTTCGGCGCGTCCAACTTCCCGTTGGCCTTCTCCACTGCCGGTGGCGACACCGCAGCGGCTTTGGCTGCAGGCTGTCCTGTTGTCGTAAAGGGCCATGGCGCTCATCCGGGCACCGGCGAGATCGTCGCGCAGGCAATCGATGCTGCACGCAAGAAGCTTGACCTTCACCCTGGCGTCTTTTCGCTGGTCCAGGGCGGTGACCGTTCGGTTGGCCAGGCGCTGGTCCAGCACCCCGATATCAAGGCCGTGGGCTTCACAGGCTCGCTCGGTGGGGGCAGGGCGCTTTACGATCTGTGCGCCGCCCGTCCCGAACCCATTCCGTTCTTTGGCGAGTTGGGCTCGGTCAATCCCATGTTCGTTCTGCCCGAAGCACTCAAGGCGCGGGCCGAGGAGATGGGCAAGGGCTGGGCCGGGTCGCTGTCAATGGGTGCGGGCCAGTTCTGCACCAATCCCGGCATTGCCGTGGTGATCGAGGGCGATGAGGCCCGGAGCTTTATCGATACCGCCAAGGCATCCCTCTCCGAAGTCGGCCCCCAAACAATGTTGACCGACGGCATTGCCAAGGCATTTCGCGATGGCCGCGACAGGATTGCCGCCTCACAGGGTGTCCAGGAGCTGTTGACTTCGACCTGCGACCTGCGCAACGCCACACCCTATCTGTTTGAGACCGATGGCGACACCTGGCTGGCCAACCACGACCTCGGCGAAGAAGTGTTCGGCCCGCTCGGCCTGATCGTAACCGTCAAGGACGCCGACCAGATGCGCCAGATCGCCAAGTCGTTGCAGGGGCAGTTGACCTGTACCATCCACATGGATGCGGGCGATACCGATTTGGGCCGTTCCCTGATGCCCATCCTCGAGCGCAAGGCGGGCCGCGTGCTTGCCAACGGTTTCCCGACCGGCGTGGAAGTCGCCGATGCCATGGTGCATGGCGGCCCATACCCGGCCTCGACCAATTTCGGGCATACCTCGGTCGGAACGCTTTCGATCCGCCGTTTTCTGCGGCCCGTCAGCTATCAGAACATCCCCGACGCCCTGCTGCCGGCAGATCTTCAGGGATAAGTATAGCCAGCGATCCGGAGCGTGAGCCGCTCCGGATCGATCTCTTGCGAGAACCCCAGGCCCACCTCGGTTTTGCCTTCCGCGGGAAGGTAGTCGAGCGTGACCGAGGCCGTTTCGGTCTCGCCGCTCTCCAGAGCAACAACCCCTTCGATCACCACATCCGAGATCGTGACATATCCGCGATTGCAGACCTTGATTTTCGCCACATGGCCGTCTGCGATGGGCAGGCGGTCTTCCAGTGCGAGTTCCACCCGAGGCTCACCGCCTGATCGGGTCAGGGCCTCAAAGCCAATGAAGCCCGCCAGAGCCAGCACAAGCACCGCGCTTGCCGCTGCAGCGATCCATTCGATCCGCTCGCCTGATTGTCTCGCGCCAGATGCCATCTTTCGCTCCTAAAGAATCAGTCGGGCCGCAGCGGCCCCGATGGCTGCTGGGAAGCCGAGGACGACGGTGACGCGCAGTGCGCGCTGCAAGCTCATCCCGTCGAGCTGGCCGAGCAGCCACAGGCTGGCCAGGCTGACTGCCAGCGCCATCGCATAGCCCGAAACCGTAAAGCGCAGGAACGCGCTCCACCACGGCGTCTCAGGCGAGATTTCGCTGCCGCCGGCAAAGGAGGCAGCAAAGACAAAGGCGTGCATGAGCGCCAAAGACAACGGGATGAGCGCCAGCGCGTGCCACGGCGTCATGCGGAAAGAGATAAGTTGCATCTCTTCGGTTGGCGCCACGTTGAGCGAGAGAAAAAGCGCTCCCGCAGCCATGATGAGCATCTGGCCGTTGAAGGTTTCGTCCCTTTTTGCCGGTTCGGAATCGTCGCCGAACTGGCCGCGGGCCAGCATGGCGCCCAGCGCCGCTGGAAAGGTCTGAATTGCGATCATGCCCGCCGTTTCGCTCAGGCTGGCCGGATTGCCGAAAATGGCCAGAACGGTCATGACGGCTGCGCTGGTGACTATGCCGAGGCCATAGGCGATGGTCACATCACGCAGATCCTGGCGCCAGTCGCGGGTGCTCTCGAACCCGATCTCGCGCGAAAGCAGCATCATGAACGGAAAGCCGGTGACAAGCAGAACAAGCAGACGCCAGCGGTCCAGCGTCATGCCAAGCTGCCACATCTCCATGGTCATAAGCATGGGCAGCGCAAAAATCAGTGCGCCGCCCGCCCCGCGCAACAGACCCAAAGGAAACGGGCCCTGCTCCTGTTTCGATTCCGCGCGCGTGACCACCGGTCGCCCATCCATTATGACAGATATGGCGATAACGGGGATAAGCGGTGCGCGTTCCATTCAGACGGGCAGGGGAACCAGTTCGCTGCCGATATAGGCGATGATCAATTTCGTCAGTTCTTCCAATGACTTGATATGCGTACGCTCCCAGCCATGCGAGGCGTCGAGCGAAAAGCAGATCAGTCCGACCCGTAGATCCCAGCCCGCATCGATTGCCGCTGCGCTATCGGAGCGGTAGGAGCGGAAGGTGTCGCGGACATGGGCGATGTCATTGGCCTGGGCCAGCGCGAGAAGGTGCCTTGTGATGGGCAGATCGAACGGGCCGGTCCGATCGCGGAAAGCGATGGTTGCGGCGGCGTCATGGGTGGTCTGTCCGGGCCCTGTTACGCCGTTGTCGACGGCCACAAGTTCTTGAACCTGCTCACCAAATCCGTGCGTTCCCCCGATCCCCACTTCCTCGGAAATCGTGAACATCACCTGGGCTGGAACGGAGGGTGAAATGCCGTCATCGGAGAAGTGTTTTAGCGCCGCCAGAAGGCACGCAACGCCTGCCTTGTCGTCGAGATGGCGCGAGACGATGAAGCCGTTTTCGAGGAATTCGGGCTGCGCATCGATGGCGACAACATCGCCAACATTGACGCCAAAAGGTGTGGACTTGTGCTCTCGGTGACCCGACATTGCTGAACTTTGCGGAAATATTCCGTCCGCTTCGGGAAATTCGTCGATCCGCACTTCCAGATTGTCCCAATCGGCCGGTTGGGTATCCACCTCTGTGTTGAACAGATGACCCGATGCCTTGAGCGGCAGAATCGTGCCGCGCAACTCGCCGGCGTCGGTAAAGATCGTGCAGCGCGCCCCTTCGGCAAACCGCGCCGCCCATGTTCCGGTGTTGCGCAGCTTCGGGCGGCCATTGGGATGGAAGCCGGTGACCATGGCCCCGAGCGTATCGATGTGGGCCGCCAGCGCCCGTCGCGGTTCGCCATTGCCGATGGTGACGCTGAGGACGCCTCGCCGGGTGTAGCTGACCTGATAGCCCATGGTCTCGAGCCAGGCCGCGACCTTGACGGCGGCGCGTTCGGTCATCCCGACCGGTGAGGGGGTGTTGACGAGGTCCTCCAGACAGCGCTGGAGGTATCCGGTGTCGATCATTTAATGCTCTTTTTGCGTTTCTCGGTTCCACCGCGGGCCACGGGGTCGTGGAGGAAATCGCCGTTCAACTCGGCCTGCAGGTCGAGCATGGAACGCTCGGCGTAGGCCATATGATCCGACATGATCTTGTGAACCCCGTCGGCATTGCCCGCCTGCATGGCGGCGATCATCTTGCGCTGGTATTCGATCCCCTGCGCACGCAACACGGGCTTGGGCTGGACGTAGATGTCGTGACAGACGGCCAGATCCTTCAAAAGCCGCTGCAGGAAGCGGCAGGTGAAGGCGAGCAGGGCGTTGTCGGCGTATTCTGCCACCACGGCGTGGAAATCGAGTTCGGCCATGCGCTGGTCCCAGCGCTCCTGGGCATCGGCAGGCTCATGATCGTAGATTGCGATGATGCCATTGAGCCGCTCATAGGCCATTTCGTTCATGTTGGCCATCGCACTCACGGCAACGAGCGGTTCGAGCACCTTGCGCAGCGCGTAGATATCGCCAATCGTCACCGTCTTGGCGAACAGATAGTTGGACAAAAGGCTCATCGCCCGGTTTTCCGACATGGTGTCGATGAAGGCCCCGCCACCCGGCCCGGTGCGGGTGCGGATCAGCCCCTGCACTTCGAGCGATTTGAGCGCTTCGCGGATCGTGCCCTTGGACGCTGTGTACTGCTCCATCAATTCGCGCTCCTGGGGCAGCCGGTCTCCCGGCTGCAGCCCGTGCTCGATGATGGTCTTCTTGATCGCATCGACGATTTCGTCGGTGCGCTTGCGGCGGAGGGGGATTGGGGTGTCTAGGGCGTTCATGATACTATTGGGCTGCGGCCAGCCGGGGCGCGCTGGCAATCAACTCCCTTGTATAGTCGTGACCCGGTGCGGCAAACAGTTTCTCGGCGGTGTCCAGTTCCACCATCTCGCCCATATACATGACCGCGACCCGGTCCGAGACCGATTCCACGACCGCCAGATCGTGGCTGATGAACAAATAGGACAGCCCGAACTCGCGCTTGAGATCGTCGAGCAGCAAGAGAACCTGCGCCTGCACCGAAACGTCGAGCGCCGAGACCGGTTCGTCCAGAACCATGATTTTCGCTTCCGCCGCCAGGGCGCGGGCAATGGCGATGCGCTGGGCCTGGCCGCCGGAAAATTCGTGCGGATAGCGCTCCAGCGTGTCCTTGGGCATCTGCACCGCGTCGAGCAGGTCACGTTTTCGCGCCTTGCGCCTGTCGGCATCATAGCCGCGCAACAGGTTGAGTGGCACGTCAAGAATCCTGTCTATCGTCTTGCGTGGATTCAAGGAAGCGACGGGGTCCTGAAACACATACTGGATCATCTGCCCGAAGGCCCGCGAGCCTTCCGATTGCAGCGCGTCATAGGCTTTGCCGCCGATTTCGACGCTGCCCGAGGTCGGTGTTTCGAGGCCGACCAGCATGCGCGCGATTGTCGATTTACCCGATCCGCTTTCGCCCACGATGGCCAGCGTTTCGCCCTGTTTGAGCTCGAACGTCACGCCCTTGACGGCCTGAACCGCGTGGCTCTTGCCACCAAACAGGGTGCGGTTGCCCCCGAAGGTTTTGACCAGGTCTTTTACGACGATGGCGTTGCTCATGGTTTGCCCTCCGCAAACAGGGGCCGGACAGTGGCGAGGAAATCCTTGCCCTTGCCCAGTTCGGGCACGCAGGCGATGAGCTTTTTGGTGTAGTCGTGCTGGGGGTCGCGCAGGACATCCGGCGTCGTCCCGCTTTCAACGATGACGCCGTCCTTCATCACCGCGACCCGGTCGCACACCTGGGCGACAACCCCGAAATCGTGGGTGATGAGCAACAGCGCCATGCCGCGTTCGCGGCGCAAATTCTGAAGCAGGTCGAGAATTTTGGCCTGGACGGTGACGTCCAGAGCCGTTGTCGGTTCGTCGGCGATAATGACGTCAGGATCGTTGGCCAGCGCCATGGCAATGCCGATGCGCTGGCGCTGCCCGCCGCTCATTTCGTGCGGAAAGGCATCGACCCGCTCGGCTGCATCGCGGATGCCCACCTGTTCCATCAAAGCGATAGCCCGCTCTTTGGCTTCACTCTTGCCGACCGGTTGATGGGTGGTGATGGCTTCGGCGATCTGCTCACCGACCCTGTAGAGCGGATGAAGCGTGGTCAACGGGTCCTGAAACACATAGGCGACCTTGGAGCCGCGCAGCGCCCGGATGCCGCTTTCGGACCGCGAGAACACGTCCTCGCCCTCGATGGATACCGAACCCCCGGTGATGATGCCCGGCGGAGAGGCGACAAGCCCGAGCAGCGACAGGGCAGTGACGGACTTGCCCGACCCGGACTCCCCGATCAGCCCCATGCATTCGCCCTTGTTGAGGGTAAAGGAGATGTCCTTGACCGCCGGGATGGTGGCCCGGCCGCGCTGAAAGCTGGTTTCGAGATTGTGGACGTCGAGAATGGCAGTTGCCTTGTCCTGGGGCTCGGCAGCCTTTTTGCGCTCGATCCGCGTTACCGAAAGCGGGCGGGTCAGATCGCCGGCCCGCAGGCGCGGATCGAGCACGTCGCGGACGCCATCGCCCAGCAGGTTGATGCTCATGACGATGGCAAAGATCATCAACCCGGGAATGATCGACACATGGGGCGCATTAAACAGCAGGCGCCGGCCCTCGCCCAGCATGGAGCCCAGATCGGACTGGGGCGGTTGCGCGCCGAGCCCGAGGAAGGACAGCCCTGCGGTTTCAAGGATCATCCAGCCCACGGTCGTCGACATTGTGATGACGATGACCGGCAACACGTTGGGCAGCACTTCGGAAAACAGGATCGCCGTATGCGATTTGCCCGAAAGCCGGGCCGCATCGACAAATTCGCGGCTGGCCAGCCCCACGGTGATGCCGCGAACGTTACGGGCAAAGAAGGGGATATTGACGACGGCAATGGCGTAAAGCGCATTGAGCAGCCCCGGCCCGAGCACGGCAACGATGGCCAGGGCGAGCAGGATATAGGGAAAGGCCATCAGCATATCGATGCCGCGCATCAATATGTTGTCGGTGATGCCCCGCGCGTAACCCGAAACCAGCCCGATCAGCGAGCCGATCAGCGCCGCAATCAGCGTGGCGGATAGCCCCACGGCAATCGAGACCCGCGAACCCCAGATGAGCCGGGCGAGAATATCGCGGCCCAGATGGTCGGTGCCCAGAAAATGGCCATCCGAAAAGATCGGCTGCAGCCGGTTGGCGGGCAGGGTGGCGTCAGGGTCGGGGATGGGCAGGAGCGGGGCGAGCAGCGCCATGGCGCCGATCAGAACGAGAACGACGAGCCCGCCGGCTGCCAGCCGGTTGTTGAGCAACAGGCTCCAGCTTGAGAGCCGGGCCGACGAAGGCGCATTGTCTGCGGTCGCGATTGCCTGGGTCATGTCTTGAGCCTCGGGTCCAGAACGGCCTGCGCCACGTCGGCGAGAAGATTGATGAGCACGTATGTGACGGCAACCACCAGCACGCCGCCCTGCACCAGAAGGATGTCGCGGGTGGAAATGGCGTTGACCAGCATCGCCCCGATGCCCGGCCACTGGAACACGGTCTCGATATAGACCGCCCCGCCCATGACGAACCCGGCCTGAATGCCGATCACCGGAATGATCGAAACCAGCGCGGCCTTGAAGGCATGGCGGTAGATCACCGCGCGTTCATTGAGGCCCTTGGCGCGGGCGGTGCGGACGAAATCCTGGCGCAGCACTTCGAGCATCGCCGCCCGCGTGAGACGTGCGATGACGCCCGTGGCGACGATGGCCAGCGTGGTGGCGGGCAAAATCAGATGGATCAGAAGGTCGGGCAGGTCGCCTCCGCCATAGACCGCGTACATGCCCGAAGCGGGCAGCACGCGCCATTGCACGGCAAACAGCAGAATGAAGATCAGCCCCAACCAGAAGGCGGGGGTGGAAATGCCGATCAGTACAAAAAAGGTAACGATCCGGTCGGTCCAGCCGAACTGGCGGACGGCGGAAACCACCCCGGCGAAAATGCCCAGGATCGAGCACAGCACCAGCGAGGCACCGGCCAGGATCAGCGTTGCGCCAAAGCGTTCGAGCACTTCATCGATCACCGGGCGGTTGAGGATGAACGAGCGCCCGAAATCGCCCTGCACCAGATTCCCCACCCAGACGAAATACTGCTCCCAGACCGGGCGGTCCAGCCCAAGTTCGCGATTGATGCGGGCGACGTTTTCGGGGGTGGCATATGAGCCCAGAATGGCCAGCGCCGGATCGCCGGGGATCAGCGCCATGATGCCGAACACGATCACCGACAGCCCAATGATGACGGGAATGGCCGAGACGAGGCGTTTGAGGATATAGCCGGGCATGTCTGCATTTCCTCTTTTGCGGCGGGGGCTCGTTTCGTTGGGGAAGCGAGCGGTGCTTTATGCCCCCCTTGGTCACCCCGGCCTTGAGCCGGGGGCCAGTATGCGGCAGCGCTTGTGGATTAGCACGAAGGCTGCCGGGTACTGGGTCCCGGGTCTTGCCCGGGATGACATTGGTGGGTGAGCGGAGCGGTGGGGCGGGGCCGCAAGCGCCTGGCCGGCAGCCCCACCCCCAAGGCCGCTACTGCTTGGTCACGGTCCGCAGGAGCAGGTTGAAGTCCGGCTGGAGTTCAAAGCCTTGCACATTGGCCGTGGAGACCGCGTTCTGCTTCCAGTTGGCAACGAAGATCCAGGGCGCATCATCGTGAACGACCTGCTGGACGTCGCGATAGAGCGCGGCGCGGGTTTCCGGATCGGTTTCCATGCGGGCCTGATCGAGCATTTCGTCGACATCGACATTGGAATAATAGCTCGAATTGAACCCGCCGTCTTCCGGCCATGCGGCGGTGCGCAGGGTGAGGAAGGGGAGGGTATCGGGATCGGTGGTCATCCAGGCCATTTCGGCCATGTCCGCCTTGCCTTCGAGACCCGGGTTCACGTTCGCAAGGAAGGTGTTCCACTCATAGGTCTCGATTTCGACATCGAACCCGACGGCTTCGAGATCGGCCTGGATCGCCGTGCCCATCGGGATGGGATCGAGCATGCCCGAGCCGCCTTCGGTGACATAGAAGGTGACCGAAAGATCTTCGACCCCGGATTCTTCGAGCAGCTGCTCGGCCATTTCCGGATCGTAGGGGTAGGGCTCGACGGCATCGTTATAGGCCCAGGCGAAAGCCGGGGGGATGGGGCCGGCGGATACGTCGGCAGTGCCCGAAAGCACGTCGTTGACCAGCGTTTCCTTGTTGACCGCGTAGTTGGCGGCCTGGCGCACCAGCGGATCGGCGAACGGGCCTTCCTTGGCGTTGAGCATCACGTACCATGTGTGCGGACCAACGGCGTCATAAACAGTAAAGCTGGGGTCCTCGGCGAACATCGATACGTTGTCGGGGGGCACTTCCACCATGATGTCGATGCCGCCCGAAAGCATTTCGGCAACGCGGGTGTTGGCGTCCGTGATCGGGCGGAAGACCACGGTTTCCATGCCGGCCGGATCGCCCCAATAATCCTCGTTGCGTGAAACCACGACCCGGGTGTTGGACTGCCATTCCTCGAATTTGAACGGGCCGGTGCCCACCGGATTGCGCCCGAAATCCTCGCCATATTCGGCAACGGCGGTCGGGGACACGATGACGCCGGTGTTGGTGGCGAGATTGGTCATGAACGGCGCGAACGGGGTGCCCAGGGTAAATTCGACGGTGTACTCGTCGAGCACCTCGACCGAGGTCACGTCCGCAAAATTGAACGAAAGCGGGAAGGGGCCGGTATCGTAATAGGGGTGTTCCTCGTCGAGCATGCGATCGAAGGTGAACTTGACCGCCTCGGCGTTGAACGGGGTGCCATCGTGGAAGGTGACGCCCTCGCGCAGAGTGAAGGTATAGACCAGCCCGTCATCGGAAATGGTCCAGTCCGTCGCCAGGGCCGGCTCGACTTCGAGCGTGCCTTCGGCAAAGCGCACAAGGCCTTCAAACATGTTGGTCAGAATGCGGAAATCGTTGGCCGCGGTGGAAACCTGCGGATCGAGCGTCTGGGGCTCGGCGATCTGGCCCACGATCAGGACATTGGGCGGGGTCTGTGCAACAACCGGCGATGCGGCCATGAGCACGGCGATTGCGGCCCCGGCTAAAAGCTTCTTCATGATAACCTCTCCTTTGGAGCGTTCCCAGAAAAAGTGGCCCCCACTTTTCCGGTTCGGGAACGCGATTTGGCAGCTTCTGGCGTTCCGAGAAAAAGTGGCTCCCACTTTTTCGGTTCGGGAACGCGACGACTTAATTACGTATTCCGGATCGTTGCCCGGTTCTGACTTGGCCCCCGGAGCTTGCCTTGGAGGCGCTGGTCTCCTAATGAATTTATCAGCATAAATGGACATGGCAATACATTTATCGCTATAAATTCAATCAGGGAGAAAAACTGCCCATGACGCTCTCAATTCTCGCCCATGACCGCACAAACGGTTCGTTCGGTGTCGCAACGGCGACGGGCGGGCCGGCCGTCGGCTCGTTGGTGCCGCACGCGCGGGCCGGGGTGGGGGCGTTGGCAACGCAAGGCTACACCAACCCGCTTTATGCCTTTGACGGGCTGGCGGCGCTGGACGCCGGGCAGGGCGCCGAGGCCGTGGTCTATGCGCTGACCACCGCCGATTCCGAACGCGACCGGCGGCAGTTGATCGTCATGGACCGCACCGGCGCAACGGCCGGGTGGAGCGGGCAGGGCCTGACCGCGGCCGTGGGCCTGCATCTGCAAACCGACATTGCCATCGCCGGAAATCTCCTCGCCAACACAGATGTCGTCCCCGCCATGGCCGAAGCGTTTGCGCGTGCCGGCGGCCCGCTTGAGCTGCGCCTGCTTGCCGCGCTCACCGCAGGCGATGTGGCGGGCGGCGATGCGCGCGGCATCCAGTCGGCGGCGATAAAGACCTATTCCGACCAACCCTATCCGGCCATCGACGTGCGGATTGATTATTCTCTCAATCCCCTCGACGACCTCTCGACCGTTCTCGAGAAAGTCCGCGCCGGCGGCTACGCCGATTTCTTCGCCACCCTGCCGCGGCGCTGACCAGCCAGGTCCGACGGCGCTTGCGCATCCCCCAAAGCTGTGGTTTGCATCGCGCAAACGCACAAGGTCCTTTCATGTCCGATTTCCTCGAAATCTCTCCCGAGATCAAATACGCGCTGGCCGATGGTCAGCCGGTCGTGGCGCTTGAATCCACGATCATCACCCACGGCATGCCCTATCCGCAGAACCTTGAGACGGCGCTGGCCGTCGAGCAGGTGGTGCGCGACAATGGCGCGGTGCCGGCCACCATCGCGGTTATCGGCGGCAGGTGCCATGTCGGCGTGGCGGGTGAGACGCTCGAGGAACTGGCCAAGACAGGTTTGAATGCCGCCAAGGCCTCGCGGCGCGATCTTGCGGCCATTCTGGTCAAGGGCCTGACCGCCGGGACCACCGTCGCCACCACGATGCAGATCGCGGCGATGGCGGGCATAAAGGTGTTCGCCACCGGAGGGATCGGCGGCGTGCATCGCGGTGCCGAATCCACATTCGATATTTCCGCTGACCTGACCGAACTCTCGCAAACCCCGGTGGCGGTGGTCTGCGCGGGCGCCAAGTCGATTCTCGACATTCCCAAAACCCTAGAAGTGCTTGAATCCAATGGCGTTCCGGTTATCGGCTATGGCACCGACGCCTTCCCGGCGTTCTTCGCGCGCGAAAGCGGGTATGGGGTCGATTACCGGCTCGACAGTCCCGAGGAGGTTGCGGCCCTGATCGCGACGCAGGCGGCGCTGAACATGGCTGGGGGCGTTCTGGTCGCCAACCCGATACCCGAGGCCGACGCGCTCGATGCCGACGAGATCAATGAGCGCATCGCCGCCGCCATCGCCGATGCCGAGGCGCAGGGCGTCACCCGCAAGGATCTGACCCCCTATCTGCTCAACCGCATTTCCGAATTGACGGACGGCAAATCGCTGGTCGCCAATATCGCCCTGGTCAAGAACAACGCCAAGGTCGCCGCGCAGATCGCCGCCGCCCTCGTCAAGCGTCACTGACCATGACGGGCCGTATCCTGGTTGTCGGCGACGTCATCACCGATATTCTGGCTGTGCCCGAAGGGCCGGTGGCGCGCGGCACCGATACGCCGGCAACAATCCGGCAGATGCCGGGAGGATCGGGCGCCAATCAGGCGGTATGGCTGGCCGCAATGGGTGTCGATGCCCATTTCGCCGCCCGCGTCGGAGCCTCCGACCTGGTCCGGCTCGGCCGTCATTTCGAAGGACAGGGCGTCGCCGCCCATCTGGCGGGGGACGAAGCCAACCCCACGGGGTCGCTCATCTGTCTGGTCGATACCGATGGCGAGCGCAGCTTTCTCACCGACCGCGGCGCCAATGCCCATCTGGGTGAAACCGATCTGCCGTTCGAACTGCTCGAGGGCATGGATCGCCTGCACATCTCGGGCTACGCCCTGTTCGAGGCAAAACCCCGCGCCGCCGTCATGGCGCTCGCCGCGCGGGCCAAGGCAAGAGATATTCCGGTGAGCATCGACCCGGCCTCCACGGGCTTTCTTGCAGCGGCAGGGCCCGGCAATTTTCCTGGCTGGGCGCAAGATGCCGAAATCATCTTCCCGAACGCCGACGAGGCTCAACTTCTGACCGGGCAGACCGATCCTGATCGCCAGATCGCGGCTCTGCTCGATATCTTTCCCCGTGTGGTGCTCAAGCGCGGCGGGGAAGGGGCCATCTACGCCGCAAGAGGCATGGACACCATCGCGCTGCCTGCCGAAGCGGTAAAAATCGTCGATACCACCGGCGCCGGAGACGCGTTTCTGGCCGGCTTTCTTGCCGCCGATCTGCGCCGAGAGACGCCGGCTGGCGCCATGGCCGCCGCCATTGCGGCAGGCGCGCGGGCGGTATCG
>TARA_R110002051_G_scaffold1609_1_pt1 | contig 19797 bp, 14 predicted proteins | sample TARA_R110002051 | Tara Oceans TARA_R110002051 (sample SAMEA4397023) | marine metagenome | biome: Polar Biome; feature: [MES] marine water layer (ENVO:01000295) within the mesopelagic zone...; material: water (ENVO:00002006), including particulate matter (ENVO:01000060) such as......
AGCCTCCTTGGCAGCAGCAGCCGCTTTTTCGTTCAGAATTGTTTTAACTTGAGCCGCAGCACGACGTGCCTTGCGGATACCGGATGTGTTTTCCATCTGGCCAGTTGCTTGTTGAAAACGAAGGTTAAAACCTTCCTTTTTCAGATTTACAAGTTCCGCACGAAGATCGTCCGGCGTCTTGTTACGCAGTTCGTTGGCATCCATTGCCATATTCCTTTATTTCAAACACTGGTGGGCCCATGACAGGTCACCCCGAATCCAGTGGAGGGGTTAGAAGTTGGCCGTATAGGACGCCCACGGCGCGCTGGCAACCCCTTTGGGGGTCTGGGTTTGAGCTATCTGAACTGGCGGCGTTTTTGGGCGCTGCGCGGTGCCTCGCCAAATGCAGCAGATCGCGTTATGACAGGCCAACAAAAGGAGCCCCCATGTCCAGCATCAATAGTCTATTCGTCACCCGCCTATATCGTGCTGCTTTGGCCGAGTTGGGTAAAAATGTCGACCCGCAAGAGCTGGAAGCGTCTTGCCTGTCGATTGCTGATGATGATGAGGCGGGCCAAGCATGGTGCGAGGAAAACGGCTATCCGGGCTATACGTCTTATGCGTCGTTGACCGATCTTGGTTGGCGGTTTCCGATTTTTAAAGAGCTGGTCAAGGTGCTGGACAAGCATGTGGCGGACTTTGCCAAGGACCTGCAGTTCGATCTGGGCGACAAGAAACTGAAACTGGACAGTCTGTGGATCAATATTCTGCCCGAGGGTGGTATCCACACCAGCCATATTCATCCACATTCGGTGATTTCCGGCACGACATATGTGGCGATGCCCGCGGGTGCCAGTGCGATCAAATTCGAAGACCCCAGATCGGCGATGATGATGGCTTCGCCTGTCCGGGTGAAGGATGCCCGCCCCGAGATGCGACAGTTCATCTATGTCGCACCTGAAGTGGGTGATGTGTTGCTTTGGGAAAGCTGGCTGCGCCACGAGGTGCCGATGAATATGGCCGAAGAAGAGCGGATTTCGGTGAGCTTTAATTATAGCTGGGAGTGAAAGCCGAGGCCTCAGGCAAATGCGCGATGGGCAACAGCGGTCAGGTCATCCGGAACTCTTCCAAATGGTTGTTGATATGCAGAACATGCGCAATTGCATAATCAGCTTTGTCGAGTTGGCCGTAAGCAAAGTGGGGTTTCATGTCCGCCTCGTACCCTTTGAATTCGAGTAGCGAATTTTTCAGGCGGACGAGCGCAGTTTGTATTTGCCCGTCTGCGGTGACCGTTTCCCCCGGTATAACTTCGTCCAGTCCGTGGGTCATTGCGCCACGCGCGTTGAAAACCTTGTACGCGAGCTTTCCCACGGTTTTCTGGAAGATCGGCGATTTTTGTTCTGGGAAGCCTGACATCGAAAACTCGACGGACTGGGCCAAATGATGGAACGTCCGCGATGCGTCCCAGCTCCCTTGGGTCTCAAAGGATGATTGCGACAGGGCCTCGAGCTTGTTGAGCATTAAGTCTAAGCTGAGATGGCTTTGATCACGCGGTGCGTTAAGCCAATAGTAGCCCCCGCCGGCAACACCCAGAAATGCACCTGATACCAAGTATTTTGTAAACATGCGTCTATCCATTCGGCCCCACAAAAATTGCGCCAAGATAACCTTGTTGAAAAGTTAATTGAATTGGAAATTTTAATCCAGCGGTCTGGAGTTGGGGCTTTGCCAACACAAATCGTGTCGGTGTTAGTATCTCTCTGAAAGTGGTGGGAAGTGCATTGCTGTGTCCGAGACTTGACCCACAGTCGTGAGGCAGCCCTTTATGGAGAGTTTCAGCAAAGCGGAGGGGACAAAGCGTTTGTCATTTCTTCAACCTACCGTAACCGGCATGGCCTGTGCGTGTGTTTGAGAGACTGGACTTACGCACCGCTACGACGTGAAAAGCAAGTCCGCGCTGCACAATCTTGTGAATGCAAGCGACCATACAATGATCTTCTGTGCCGTTGAGGTGAAGAAAGAACGTGAAAACAATCTACCAACAAAATAGATAGCTCCGCATTCAAAAACTAATCCAAATTAGCAACTCTGTTTCGCGCATCCGAGAGCTGTTGTCGCGTCTCAATCCCTTCATCTGCGCTATTGCAAATCATCATGAACGGAAACCGGCCTTTCGAACTCAAATCAGCCGATCCTCTGATTCTGCTGGATGTTGGATTCAGACCAAGTCAGGAACATGACCGCAGGGTTCGTTATGCCTTGGTCTGCGATTGTCGCGACAAGCCTATCTGCGGCGCAATGAGCGATCTTCTGATTGGAGTGTTGTGCACTGGCGACAATGTCGATTGCAACATATGCTCCAAGCCCCGCCGCCATGATTGAGTTTGCAATTTCATCCGCTTTTGCGACCCCCATATAGACCGCCACGCGTGTTCCGGGTCTGAGTGCTCCCAGCCAGTTATAGTTAGCTTTTGAGGTCTCGGACTGACCAGTCGCCAACACCAAAGTATCGCAAGCGCCGCGTTCCGTAAGAAACCCGCCAAGGGCAGCCGATGCACCACTTGCCGCTGTCACTCCCGGTACGATCTCAAATGCGATGCCTGCCGCGTTAAGCGCATCCGCCTCTTCTTTTCCGCGCGCAAATATACCCGGATCACCACATTTCAGGCGTACGACGCGCTTACCCTGACGTGCTGCCGCAACGATGACGTTGCTGATCTTGTCTTGCGGCCAGTGATGACACCCGGGCGTTTTGCCGACGTAAACCCGCTCCGCATCGCGGCGCGCAAGGTCAAGAATTTCAGGGTCGATCAGTCGGTCATAGTAAATTACATCCGCCTCTTGCAGGCGTTGCACACCGCGCAGCGTGATCAAGTCCTTGGCCCCCGGACCGGCCCCAACCAAGGCGACTGAGCCGACGTCATTTTCGACCAATGCCCCGGTATCAATCGCCTGTTTGATGATCCGCGCTGTTTCGCGTTCCGCGCCTTGGGCATGGGCCTGCCGCGCGGGGCCATTGAACACCCAACGCCACAAATCTCGCCGTGCGCGAGGGCCAAGGCGTTGTACTGCGCGCGCCCTAAGGCGCCCCGCAAGAGCTGCCAAGTCGCCCAAGCGCGGTTCCAGCATTTCTTCCACTTTAGTCTTTATCTGGCGCGCCAGAACCGGTGCTGTGCCTTCGGTGCCGATTGCCACTACCACTGGGCTGCGATCAACAATTGAAGGTGTCAGTGCGTCGCATAAAGCAGGCTGATCCACGACATTCACAACAGCGCCCGCCGCCTTGGCAAGCGCATGCAGGCAGGCGTCTGCGGCTGGACACCCTGTCGCCACAAACACCAGCACGGCGTTGGCAAAGCTATCAGGGGCAATTGCGGCATCGCGCCACGCAATGCGACCCTGCTCTCGAAGGTCCGCCAATTCTGGATCCAACGCATGCGCCAGAACCGTAATCTGTGCCTCGGTCTTTGCTATCAACCTGCACTTCTGCGCCGCCTGTTCACCGCCTCCGGCGATGACTACACGGCGGCCCTGCATCTGCAAAAACATCGGAAACGTCTTCATGCGATGTTCCTTTCGGGGGCATGCCGCCCCTCCCAAAGCTTTTCGGCCATGGTTTCGCAGTCTGTGACTGTTTCAGCCGCCCCAAGTGTCCAGAGCGCGACGGCGGCGGTACCGGTAACGGTCGCGAGGGCGAACGGATCGTTTTGCGCCCCGTTCCAAAGTGCGGCCAGATCAACGGGGGTGTGAGGCTCATGCAAGCGACGGGTGTCCGCCAATAGCGCGGGGGCCATATCAGTCAAAGCCACGCCGTTACGCACGCCAAACAGAGTTGCGTCTTTGGCAGGGTGACGTTCAAATTCGCCGCCGCCGCCTTTGATAACGGTCAAATTCTGGTCGCCCAACAAGGTTGCAGCGCGGGACTGCAAACCGCGATAGGACGGATGAAAGACACCTTGCACTGACGCCGGCGCACCAGAGGGATTCCACATCCGCAGAACCGTGTTAATGCACGACCGCAGTCCGAGCGTGTCACGCAAGCCCAGCAATGCGAAGGCGGTAGGATTTAGAGTTTCGAGCGCTGCATAGTGCAATCCGTTTCCCGCAACGCCCAAATCGTCAAATGCCTGCCTCAGGTTAGCCGCAGTCCCCTGATGGGAATTCCAACCATGCATGGACACGCAAAACCCTGCATCAGCTACCAGTCGCGCGGCCAGCAAAAACAATGGCGCGCCACGGGTACGTCCTGCCGCGTAACATGGCCAATCTAGGTCAGCAGCGGGCAGTCGTTGCGAACCCAAGGAACGTAAAGCCGCCGTAAAACCCGCGACCTCTTCATCGGTTTCGCCACGCAGACGCAACACCATCAGCAAGGCCCCTACAGCCTCAGGTGCGGCATTCCCCGACAGGATCACGATCATCGCCGCTTCCGCTTCTGCCATGCTTAGCGGCCTTGCGCGGCCCTTGCCCTGCGCAACGATGCGGACAAACCCGGCCAAACTCATCGTACAGCCATCCGCGTGGGCATCTGCGATAGTAAGGCCGCAATTTCCGGCCTGCACGACCCACAGCTCGTGCCCGCACATGTCGCCGTTCCCACTGCCTCGACGCTATCCATTCCAGCGGCGATTGCGCGACAGATCATATTAACGCCGACCCCCATGCATGCGCATATCGTCTGTCCGGGATCAGTTTGCCCGGCCCCAACGCGCCCAGCCATTGCCGAAAGGGATGGCGCTTGTGTCCCAATCAACGACACCAGATACGGACGCGACAAAGTCACTGGGGTTGGGCTCGCAAAGAAAACGCCCGTCAGTCGCGCGCCATCATACATGGCATATCGGACTGTTTGACTGCGGGCATCAAAAGTTTGCACCATATCAACGCAAGACATCCCAAAAACCTTTTGCGCGACGCTTTTCCAGTTCTGTGGTGCGGCCGCGCCTGCAAACTCGCCCTGCCATCCTGTCGCTGTGCGTGAAATGGCTGCATATTCGCCCGTTAGGTTCAGGCGCTGTTCCGCTGCCACAAATCCGAACCAAGCCGCATCAAACTTTTGTGCGCTCACGCGGCTGGATTTCAACGCGGGCTGTCCTGAAACAGGGTCAGCCGGTGGGGTTGTCACCGCATTCGTCAACCCGCCCACGCAAGTCTGACGGGTCCAGTGTATCGGCGCAAATAGTTGCCCACGTGCCGCCCGATCGGTGATAAGTGCGCGCAAAACCGCGACACCCCCTGCGCCCTGCACGGACACCAGATCACCATCTGCGACGCCCATATCAGCGCTGTCGTCGGGGTGAACTTCCACATAGGGCTCTGCTAAGTGGGTGCCCAGTTTCTTAGATTTGCCGGTCCGCGTCATCGTGTGCCACTGGTCGCGATTGCGCCCAGTGTTCAAAACAAAGCCGCCTGTAGTTTCTATATCAGGTGCTTTAATCGGCACCATGCGTGCCTTGCCATCAACATGATAAAATTGCCCATCCGCAAAGAATCGAGCATCGTTTTTCGGCCATTGAGTCGGCTGTAAGGTGCTGTAATCAACATCAGCAAGCCCGCTCAAATCTAGATCGCGTCCAAAGTCCTGTGTCGCTATAGCCAGTGCGACGTATTCGGCAAATATTTCCCCTGGTGTGTTATAGCCAAACGAGGCCCCCCACCCCATGCGGCCGGCAACGTCACATATAATCGCCCAATCAGGACGCGCTTTGGCAGGAGCAGACAGAAACGCCCGCTGACGTGATATCCGCCGCTCTGAATTGGTGACCGTTCCGTCTTTCTCGCCCCATCCTGTCGCGGGCAAAAGCACATCTGCCAGATCGCTTGTATCCGTACGTGCCATGATGTCCGAGACCACGACGAACGGGACATTTTTTATCGCTGCAGTCACCCCATTGGAATCCGGCATACTGACGGCAGGGTTCGTCGACATCACCCACAGCGCCTTAATTTGACCCGACGCGCAGGCCTCAAACAAATTAATGGCCTTCAGCCCCGCCGAAGTGCAGATCGTCGGACTGTCCCAAAACTGCTGTACACGGTCGCGGTGGTCTTCGTTTTCAATATCCAGATGATTGGCGAGCATATTTGCCATCCCGCCGACCTCGCGACCGCCCATCGCATTGGGCTGTCCGGTTACTGAAAACGGCCCTGCTCCAACCTTGCCGATCCGGCCCGTGGCCAGATGGCAATTCAGGATCGCGTTGACTTTATCTGTGCCACAAGCCGACTGGTTCACACCTTGCGAGTAGATCGTGACGACCTTATCGGTTTTCGCCCAAAGCTGGTAGAATGCCGTCAATTCCCGCGCATCCAGACCGCTGTCCAACGGGCTGGTCAGTCGTGCGGTTTTTACGGTGTCAAAACACCCAGCGACATGATCTTGAATGTACCCTAAATCGATGGCACCCACATCCACCAGATGCGACAGCAGGCCGTTAAACAGCGCAATATCTCCATCGGGCTTTATGCGCAGATGCGTATCCGCCAGCTCGGTCGTTGCGGTTTTGCGCGGATCAACGTTGACGATCCGAAGGTTTGGCCGCTCAGCTTTCGCCGCCGCGATTCTCTGATGCAACACCGGATGACACCACGCCAGATTGGACCCGACAAGCACAATTAGATCGGCCTGCTCTAAGTCCTCATAGGTTCCTGGAACGGTGTCGGTCCCAAAAGCGCGTTTGTGACCAGCCACAGAGGACGCCATGCAAAGACGTGAATTCGTGTCGATATTCGCCGAGCCGATAAAACCCTTCATCAGCTTGTTGGCGACGTAGTAATCCTCGGTCAGCAACTGCCCTGACACATAAAACGCCACGCTATTTGGTCCGTGTGCGTCGATCGCTGCGCGAAATTTGTCTGCGACCAGATCAAGTGCTTCGTCCCAATCCGCGCTGCGTTGTCCGATCTGCGGGGCGAGAAGGCGACCGTCGAGATCGAGGGTCTCGCCCAGCGCCGATCCCTTGGAACACAACCGTCCGAAGTTAGCGGGATGCTCTGGGTCGCCTTTTATCGTGCCATCCGCGCCCGCCAAAATCCCGCACCCCACGCCGCAATAGGGGCAAGTTGTTCGCGCCAAGCTCATGCCACAGCCCGCGAGCGCAAAAACGTCACGTCGAGCAGTATTCGTCCGTCTTGCACCCGCGCGGGATAGGTCGCAACCTGCCCCTCATCCGGCCCTTGAACCGCGCCGGTTTCCAGCGAAATCACCCAATTGTGCAACGGGCAGGTGACGGATCCCCCGTGCACTATCCCTTCGGCCAACGGCCCGTTTTTGTGCGGGCAGGCATTATCCAGTGCATAAATCTCACCAGAACCAGTGCGAAACACCGCCACACAACCGTGGGCCGTTTTAACCAGCCGCGCACCACGTTTTGGCACATCGTTAAGGTCAGCGATATCGATCCAACTGTTTGAAAGAGTGCTCATTCTGCCGCCTCCAAAGTCAGGTCCGCGATGGGGCGATACGTCGCGGCTTTTGTCTGTGCATGTTCCGCCCACGGATCTTTGCGGTAGATGGATTGCGAGTTTTCGAAACGCTCTACTAGCGCCGCGCGATTGTCCAAATCTTCAATTTGCTCTGTAATCCAGTCGAGGCCGACTTTGCCCATCCATTTGTAAATGCGGTCCAGATAGATTGCGTTTTCACGGTAGAGCTGCGTCACCGCCATGATAGTCGCAATCACCTCGTCTTCTGAGGCCACCTGTACCACCAATTCCGTTTCGCGCACATCCATGCCCGCGGCACCGCCAATGCTAATCTGGTATCCGCTGTCCACGCAGATTACACCGATGTCCTTGCACGTGGCCTCGGCACAATTACGCGGACATCCCGACACGCCAAGTTTCAGCTTATGCGGCGTCCAAGACCCCCAAAGCGTCTTTTCCAATTTGATTCCCAGACCCGTGCTGTCCTGCGTCCCGAACCGGCAATGGTCAGTCCCCACGCAAGTTTTTACCGTACGCAGACCCTTGGAGTAGGCGTGTCCTGACACCATGCCTGCCGCGTTCAGGTCCGCCCAGATAGCGGGTAAATCCTTGCCCTTCACGCCCAGCAGATCGATCCGCTGACCGCCAGTGACTTTTACTGTTGGCACCATGAATTTATCAGCGGCAGCGGCAATCGCGCGCAGTTCATCCGGCGTAGTAATCCCGCCCCACATTCGTGGAACCACAGAAAAAGTCCCGTCCTTCTGAATGTTCGCGTGTTTGCGTTCGTTGATAAACCGCGACTGCGGGTCGTCTGCATAGTCCAATGGCCAGTCCGCCAGCAGATAGAAATTCAATGCAGGTCGACACACGTGACATCCGCACGATGTCTTCCACCCGCATTCCTGCCACACTGCAGGCATCGACTTCAGCTTTAGTGATTTAATCATGCGCCGAACATCGTCATGGGTCATGTCCGTGCAGCCGCAGATAGACGCCGCAGGGGGGATCACGAAATCATCTCCTAGTGTGACGGCCAAAACCTGTTCCACCAATCCTGCGCAGGTTCCACACGACCCACTGGCCTTGGTGACGGCGCGAACTGCGCCAAGATCGGTAGCACCTGCCGCAATCGCGTCCTCAATCTGCCCTTTACAAATGCCGTTGCACCCGCAGATTTCCGCATCACGCGGTAAGGCTGCAACGGCTGAAAGCGGGTCCAGCGAAGACCCCTGAAATGCCGGTCCAAAGATCAGCGTATCGCGCATCTCGGAAATGTCGGTCCTATCGCGGATCAACCCGTAAAACCAGTTGCTGTCCGTAGTGTCGCCGTAAAACACCGCGCCAATCATCACGTCGCCTTCGATAACCAAACGGCGATAGACACCGCGTGCGGGATCGCGGAATACGATGTCCTCGCGCTCTTCGCCTTCAGCAAAATCGCCCGCACTGAACAGGTCGCACCCTGTGACTTTAAGCTTGGTAGACAGTTCTTTTTGCACGAACGCCGCCGGTTGCCCCATTAGGGTTTGCGCAGCCACTTTCGCCTGATCATACAAGGGCGCGACGAGACCGAAAATCGCGCCGTCATGTTCAACGCATTCACCAACCGCAAGCACGTTTGAATCCGACGTCATCATGTGGTCGTCAACATGAATACCGCGCCCGATTGCCAAACCAACGTCCTGCGCCAACTTGATGTTCGGACGAATTCCCACCGCCATCACTAACAAATCGCAGGGCAACTCTGTGCCATCATCCAGCAGCAGCGCGCGCACCTTGCCGTTCTCCCCCAAGATTTCCTTGGAGTTCGCGGCACATTTTACTGTGATCCCTTTGTCGATCAATGCGCGGCGCAGAAGATATCCTGCCGCCTCGTCGAGCTGACGCTCCATCAGGTGACCCATGATATGCACCACGGTTACGTCAACCCCACGTGCAGCCATCCCTGCCGCGGCCTCAAGCCCCAACAATCCGCCGCCAATCACGACCGCCTTTTGGCCGTCGCTCAGACCCATCATTTGTTCGGTGTCTTCCATATCTCGGTAGGCAATCACGCCGTCCAGATCATGTCCGGGCAACGGAATAATGAAGGGGTTCGACCCAGTGGCGAACACCAGTTTGTCGTAGGCAAATTCCGCGCCCGTATCATCCGTCGCGATGCGGTTTTCACGGTCGACCTTCTGTATAAATCGGCCAAAGTGCGTGTTCACCTTGTGCACTTCATACCAGTCTGCGTCGTGGGTTACGATTTCGTCATAAGTTTTGTCCCCCGCCAGAACGGGCGACAGCATGATACGGTTGTAGTTGCCGCGCGCCTCGCCGTTGAACAATGTAATTTCAAAATCTGCATGGCTTTCAACCAGTAATTCAAGCATTCGGCCGGAGGCCATGCCCGCGCCTATGACGATCAGTTTCTGTGACATGTCTTACTCCGCAGCGATGGGTTTGGGGACAGTTTTCGACGGCACACCAGCGGCGCGCTTGGATTGGTTGCCGTGTTCATATTCCTCAAGAAAATCAAGAACCTCTTGGCGGTAGCCGTAGTAATCAACATGTTCCAACAATGCCTTACGCGTTCTCGGGCGCGGCAGTTTCACGTTCGTGATTTTGCCTATTGTGGCTTGCGGTCCGTTGGTCATCATTACCACGCGATCCGCCAGAAGGATCGCCTCGTCCACGTCATGGGTGACGCAAATCGCGGTCACTTTGGTGCGCGACCAGACCTCCATCAGTACCTCCTGAAGCTCCCAACGGGTCAAACTATCGAGCATTCCGAACGGTTCATCCAGCAGCAGCAGTTTCGGCGAAAGCGCAAAAGCGCGCGCGATTCCAACACGTTGCTTCATTCCGTTGGACATAGACGCGGCGTTCTTATCCATGCTGTCTGCCAATCCGACCCGTTCGAGATAGTACTCGATCACGTCCTGACGTTCAGCCTGGGACGCCTTGGGGTAAACCTTATCGACCCCGATCGCGACGTTCTCTTTCGCCGTCAGCCATGGGAACAGGTTCGGGGATTGGAACACCACCGCCCGTTCTGGATCAGCCCCTTCGACGTTCCAGCCATCCAGACGGATCGCGCCTGTGGAAATTGGATTCAGTCCGGCGGCCATCGTCAGCACGGTAGACTTGCCGCAACCAGAGTGTCCGATCAGCGAAATGAACTCGCCGCGGTTGATTTTCAGGTCGAAATTTTCGACCACTGTCAGCGGACCCTTGGGCGTCGGATAGACCTTGTGAAGCTGTGAAAAGGTTAGAAATCGCTCATCAATCATCCCTTTCTGGGCCTGCGTCACTGCCTTTGGCACCGAGTGGACCGGCGTCACATCAGGGAGGGACTTGGTGTCTTCGACTTTCGCCTCGACACCGACATCCATCAGGTAATTGGTCACCTGCATCTTCAATCTGATGAATTCGGCGTCTGTGTTCATCGCCATGCGATCACGTGGGCGTGGGATGTTTACCGAAATCGGCTCCGCAAGAGTGCCATCGGGGTTCAACGGGATGATCCGGTCGGCGAGCAAGATGGCCTCGTCAACATCATTGGTGATCAGTATGCAGGTTTTTTTGTCCTGCTCCCAAATATCCAAAATCTCGTCCGCAAGGTTCGCGCGGGTCAACGCATCTAGCGCACTCAGCGGTTCATCCAGCAGCAACATTTCAGGGTTCATCGCTAGTGCGCGGGCCACGGAGACCCGCTGCCGCATACCGCCCGACAATTCGGACGGGCGGCGTGCGATCGCGTGCGTTAGCCCGACCATGCCAATGTAGTGATCGATTTTGGCTTGTCGTTCCGACTTGCTCAATTTGGGGAAGACTGAGTCGACCGCAAGGCCGACATTACCGCCCACTGTCAGCCACGGCATCAGCGAATAGCTTTGAAACACTAGCCCGCGCTCCGGCCCCGGACCCTGGATTGGCGCACCTTTGAAAGTTACTGTGCCGCTGTCCGGCATTTGAAGCCCAGCGATCAGGTTCATCAGCGTCGATTTTCCGGTGCCAGAAAATCCGAGGATTGCAACAAACTCGCCCTTCGCCACTTCGAGATTGATGTTTTTCAGGACTTCGGCACGGTCTACTGCTATGCCAAAGCCTTTGTTTACGTTGGTGAATGTCAGGATGCTCATATCTATCACCGGATCGCTGAAAACGTGAACATGGATTGCAGGGCGAACATGACGCGATCCAACAGGAACCCGATGATACCGATGGTAATTACAGCCACCATGATCCGAGCGAGCGATTGTGACGACCCGTTTTGGAATTCGTCCCAGACGAATTTGCCAAGGCCTGGATTCTGCGCCAGCATCTCAGCCGCGATCAAAACCATCCAGCCCACGCCAAGGCTCAGGCGCAATCCGGTGAAGATCAGCGGCAACGCAGATGGCAGCACCAATTTGGTAATTTTCGTCCAAGTGTTCATCTTCAACACGCGGCTGACGCTTACGAGGTCTTTGTCGATGCTGCTCACGCCCAATGCCGTGTTTATCAGCGTCGGCCAGAGCGAACACAAGGTCACCGTGATAGCTGAGATTAGGAAGGATTTGGAAAACATGCCATCGTTGCTGGCATAGACCGCGGATACGATCATGGTCACGATGGGTAGCCAAGCGAGCGGGGACACAGGCTTGAATATCTGGATCAGCGGATTCAAGGCGGCGTTGGCAGTTGCGGAAAGCCCTGCTGCGATGCCCAGAGGAATGGCAAAAATCGACGCAACAAGAAAGCCGAAGAACACTGTCTTAATCGACGTCCAAATCTGGTCATAGTATGTCGGCTGACCGGTGTAGACGCGTTCCTTCACGTCCTCGGCGCGACCATTGGCGATCAGGTCTTCATTACGGGCATTTTGGCGTTCGAAGAATGCAGCCTCACGCTTCTTTTCACGCAAAGCATCCGCATGAAGCGTGCCAACCTGTTCCCAAACCTGCACCGGTCCCGGCACTGCGCCAAGCGATGTTTGAACTGTTGGGGCTAACGCTGCCCAGCTTGCAATAAAAATCGCAATCGCCAAGACCGGCACACCCAACAATCGCCAGATCTCACCGACTTGTGCCCTAGGGTTGTCACCTGCTGCAGCTTTCAAAATTGGCGTGAGCCACGCAAGGCCCAGCACCTGAAACCAAGCATCAGCCTTGTTGATGCGCGTAAACAGGCGGGCCTTTTGGGCCTCTTGGTCAAACGTCGTGGGGTCGATTGCGGTCATGGGTCGGGCCTCATTCTGAGATAGGTAAAGGGGTGGGGCCGCCGCCGCATCCAGCGGCAGCCCGTGCTGTTCAGTTCAGGACTTCGTTGTCGACGATGACTTGATCGCCCTTTAGGCCAATTGGTAGGCTTTCGAGGTAGGCGTTCGGTGTGCGACCATCAAAGGCGATCCCGTCGATGATATCCTCGGCGGGTGTTGGTGCCTTGAACCCGTCGCCGTCCCATGGAAAGTCCGCTTCGTTCGCGAGGCCTTCGTCAACCAGCAGACGCGCCGCGTCGAGGTAGATATCTGGGCGATAGACGCTTGCTGCCGTCTCAAAGAACCACTCGTCAGACACCGGTTCTGCGATCTGACCCCAGCGGCGCATCTGCGTCAGATACCAAATGGCGTCGGAATAGAACGGGTAAGTGGCGTTGTAGCGGAAGAACACGTTGAAATCTGGGGCGGGGCGAATGTCACCCTCTTCAAATTCAAAGAACCCAGTCATCGAATTTGCGATAACGTCCTGATCTGCGCCCACATATTCAGGCCGAGCCAACATCGCGACGGCTTCTTCGCGGTTCGCGTTGTTATTTTCATCCAGCCAGATCGCGGCGCGGATCAAGGCCTTGGTCAGAGCGATGGTCGTATTCGGGTTTTCCTCAGCGAACTCGGCTGTAATTCCGAACACCTTCTCGGGGTTGTTTGCCCACATATCATAGTCGGTTATGACAGGAACGCCGATACCTTTGAAAACGGCCTGCTGGTTCCACGGCTCGCCCACAGCATAGCCAAAGATCGTGCCTGCTTCCATCGTCGACGGCATTTGTGGTGGTGGCGTCACGGACAACAGAACTTCGGCGCCGATCTGACCGGAAATATCGTCGGGGGAGTAATATCCCGGTTCAATGCCGCCAGCGGCCAACCAGTATCGGATTTCGTAGTTGTGGGTGGACACGGGAAACACCATGCCCATGTTAAAAGCGATACCCTTTTCAGCGTATTCTTTAACCACAGGGGCCAGCGCCTCTGCACTGATCGGATGCTGCGGTCGACCATCGTCCATAAGGGGAACGTTCGGTCGCATCGCTTCCCAAATTTCGTTGGATACGGTGATCGCGTTGCCGTTTAAATCCATGGAAAACGGCGTGATAATATGCGCCTCGGTGCCGTATCCAATTGTCGCCGCCAAGGGCTGACCCGCCAACATATGCGCTCCGTCCAACTGCCCGCCGATGACACCGTCCAGCAATACTTTCCAGTTTGCCTGCGCCTCTAGCGTAACGAACAGGCCCTCGTCCTCAAAATACCCAAGCTCATACGCGACCGCCAAAGGTGCCATGTCGGTCAGCTTAATAAACCCGAATGTTAGTTCATCTTTCTCGAGGTCCAGCATTTCTGCCGCGGCTGAGTTGGCCAGCAAAGCAGTGGACGTCAAAAGCCATTTCCAAGTTTTCATGTCATCTTCCTTATTGAACGAAAAAAGCCGCACGACTGCTGCATGACAGAGGAGGTTCATGCACAATCGAGCGGCTTTGCTCAGTAAATTCTGTGGACATCGTTGCCCTGCAATCAAAATCGCTGATCATCGGTGCACGATCAATCGATAATGCTGCAGGATTAGCATAAAACGCCGCAATGCAGAAACTGCCTCCTTTTTTGGCAGTTATCAGGTTACAAAGTCGAAATGCGCGCCGTCAAAGAATTGATCTGGTCCAAGAACAATCTCACCGTGCGCCGATGCGACTGCCGTCGGGAACGCCATAGCGCCTTCGACCTTTGCCGATGCGCTAGGCAAGTCTGCGCTTAAAGGCGTTACTGCATCGCGATACAAATCACTGCGAAAACAAGCTGCCGCAGCGTCATGGGCTTTCGCTCCGTCCAGCCCGTGCAACACTGCCAATTGCTGGGCAATCCAGCGGCTTTGGCTGCGCCACGGGAAATTCGCCGACCTGTCATGAAAGGTAACAAAGGGTGCTCTGTAGCGAGGTGCGTCCCCTTGCTCGGTCACAATATGACCGCTCAACGCCGGATCAATCGCGTGGTCAGGCAGATCAAGGTGTTGACTGTGGGCCAGAATTTCGGTCGCCAACGGCGTGTTCTCCGGCTGGTCCAGCCACCGCGCTGCCTTATAGACGGCGCGGATCATTTTCGCGCATGTCCGCGGGTTGTCCTCAACCCACGTATGCCGCGCTCCCAATACTTTTTCAGGTGCAAATTGCCAGATCGACTGGCTTGGCAGCACAAGAGCCGCACCGCATTGTTGCACCGCGACACTGCCCCAGGGCTCGCCAACACAGAACATATCAATTCGACTTTCCTTAACGGCGCCCGCCATTTGCGGCGGCGGAATTGTCACAATTTCCACCCGCTCCTGTAAAAACTGCGGATCGCGTGACAACCAATAATTCAGCAACAAGCGGTGCATGGAAAACGGGAAAGGCACGCCGATGCGCAGACGTTCGTTCGTGGCAGCGAACAAGGCTTTCGCCACGCCGCTCGGGCCATCAAAGCTGTTCATCCAGCCGGTTTCACGCATTTTTTTGTGCAGGGCCGCGGAGACGCCAGTAACCGTCCCGTTCACCGATAACACCATCAGCGCGTCAATTCCGCCGGGCATCGAGCCCAATCCCAGTGACATTGCGACAGGCATCGGTGACAGCATGTGGGCAAAATCGATATGCCCGAGCGAAAGCATGTCACGCAAAGCCGACCATGATGGTTGGCGTACCAGCGACAGATCAAGCCCTTCTTCGGCGGCGAACTGCAGTTCCTTGGCAATTATTAAAGGCGCGCAGTCAACCAAAGGCAGGTATCCGCATTCAACATAGGTTTTCGTCATCGTAGCAAATCCGCTGCAGTCACTAGCGCCGTTGCAACGTCAACAACCTTTCGCCCCTGATCCATCGCTGTCTTACGCAAGAGGGAGTAGGCATCATCTTCTGAGATTGACCGCGCTCGCATGAGCAACCCTTTTGCGCGATCGATTGTCTTGCGATCTGACAGTGCCTGCTTTGCGGCGCCAAGTTCGGATTGTAACTTTGACAACATCCGAAACCGCGCGATCGCAGTTTCAAGTACGGGTTTGATGCGGTCTTTTTGTAACCCATTGACGACATAGGCACTTAGACCCGCGGCGATTGCTGCTTGTGTCAGCGCCTCGTCGGATTGATCCACAAACATGGCAACTGGCCGCGATTTCGCGTCAGATACAAGGCTGAGATGTTCGAGCGTGTCGCGATCCGGGTTGGCCAGATCAATCAATATAATATCGGGATTTTGGGTGCGCACCGCGCGGTCGAGTTGAGAGCCAGAGCCGATGACCGTGACATCCGCCCAGCCATCTTCTTTAAGTGCATCGATTATTTCGCGCGCTTTTACTGGGTCGGGTTCGACGACGACGATCTTGAGGTCCTGTACCATTGAGTTCTGACTAGCCGTATGACCTGCCGATCTACCACCAATGGAGTAGGAACAGCCCAACTTATGACACAGCATGCTTTGACAAGTGCAATTTTGCGCCGCGTTGCACAAAACTTGCGCTATTGGTGATACCTTTACGGTCTTAAAACTGTCGCGCTCTGGATATTCTTGTGGATGGACAGCGCTTGCTGGCTCACAATATTTTCCCTCTGTGCGAGCGCACGTAGCAGCGAGGTCGTTCGGCAGGGTAGGGAATAGCTGGTGTGGGCCTCGATTGCCGGTATTCTGTGTTGTCAATGGGCTGCTCCGTTCGTTTTTATGATTGCGTGGAACGTATCAAATATGCGATGGACCCCGTTGAAAACTTCGAGGGAAAGCAGACTCCACGAAATTAGTTTCACTGGTAGCGCGACGTCTCTCGCCTGCTCATGGCCCAAGCGAATGGTGCGGCCCCACGGAAGGTTCTTACTGTGCAAACACCTTATTACCTCATCGACAAATCACTCTTGCTTCCCAACCTTGAAAAAATTGCATGGCTGCGCGAGGCATCGGGGGCCAAATGCTTGCTGGCGCTCAAGTGCTTTGCCACGTGGTCGGTCTTTGATTTCATGGCAGGGTACATGGACGGGTCAACTTCGTCGTCCTTGTACGAAGTCCGCTTGGGTCACGAGAAATTTTCTGGCGAAACCCACGCGTATTCAGTGGCCTATGCGGATCACGAGATTGATAAGGTCTTGGAATTCTCCGACAAGATTATCTTTAACTCTGTCGGGCAGTTGACCAGGTTTTCCGAAAACTCGCGCGGGCACATTCGTGGGCTGCGGGTAAATCCTCGCGTTTCAACGTCAAATTTCGATCTTGCCGATCCGGCGCGCCCGTTTAGCCGACTAGGAGAGCATGACCCCGCCACGATTGACGCGGTTGCGGATCAAATCAGCGGTTTGATGTTCCATAACAATTGTGAAAACTACAGCTTCGAACGCTTCGATGAAATGTTGACGCTGATTGAAGATCGTTTTGGCGAGGTGATCCGCAAGATGGACTGGGTGAGTTTAGGCGGGGGAATCCACTTTACGGGTCAAGATTATCCGCTTGAACGTCTCGCCGCGCGGCTAAAGGCTTTTGCAGAAAGTTTCGATATTCAGGTTTACCTTGAGCCGGGAGAGGCCGCAATAACGGGGGCTGCTACGCTGGAGGTCACTGTCTTAGACACGATGCACAACGGGAAAAACCTTGCGATCGTCGACAGCTCGATCGAGGCGCATATGCTTGATTTGCTAATCTACCGAGAGCCCGCCAAAATATCACCTAACGTCGGCGATGAGGAATGGATGATTTGCGGCAAATCCTGCCTTGCTGGCGATATCTTTGGCGAGTTCCGATTTAACGCCCCCATCAAAGTCGGAGATCGGCTTTCGTTTCAGGACGCTGCAGGATACACAATGGTCAAGAAAAACTGGTTCAACGGGGTAAAGATGCCAAGCATCGCAATTCGCGAACTGGATGGTAGCACGCGCATGGTGCGTGATTTCGACTATAGTGATTTTGCTTCTGCATTGTCATAAATTGCAATCAAAAGAGGTTTCTTGGGTACATGAAACGCAATGTTTTAATCATCGGCGCCGGAGGCGTAGCACAAGTCGTCGCCCATAAGTGCGCACAAAATAACGATGTTCTGGGTGATCTCCATATCGCTAGTAGAACTGTCGCAAAATGCGAAGCGATTATCAAAACTGTGCATGAAAAAAGCGCGATGAAAGAAGACGGGGTGTTCAAGGCCCATTCCGTTGACGCGACGAATGTCGCAGCAGTGATCGACTTGATCACAGCGATCGGTACGCAGATTGTGATCAACGTCGGATCACCATTCGTGAACATGTCGGTGCTTGAGGCGTGTATCCAAACTGGCGCTGCATACATCGACACCGCAATCCATGAGGACCCGGCAAAAATTTGTGAAACCCCGCCTTGGTATGGAAATTACGAATGGAAACGCAAGAGCGACTGCGCGGACGCTGGAGTGACGGCGATTTTGGGAGCAGGCTTTGATCCTGGCATGGTAAATGCCTTTGCACGTTTTGCGGTGGATGAGTTCATGGACAAAGTGAACTCCATCGACATCGTAGATATTAACGCGGGCGATCACGGCAGGTATTTCTCAACAAATTTTGATCCCGAAATAAATTTTCGCGAGTTCACAGGCACGGTCTATAGCTGGCAAAAGGGCGCGTGGCAGGAAAATAAGATGTTCGAGGTCGGTCGCGAATGGGACCTTCCTGTTGTGGGAAAGCAAAAGGCATATATGTCCGGCCATGACGAGGTGCATTCTCTCGCGGCGAACTATCCAGAGGCCGACATTCGTTTCTGGATGGGGTTCGGCGACCATTATATCAATGTATTCACCGTTTTGCAGAACCTCGGGCTTTTGTCAGAACAACCTGTGACCACTGCTGAGGGTCTCGAAGTTGTGCCGCTCAAATTGGTTAAGGCAGTGCTACCAGACCCGTCCAGCCTTGCTCCCAATTACACAGGCAAAACCTGCATAGGTGATCTGGTGAAGGGCACCAAAGACGGCGAAGAAGTAGAAGTTTTCGTCTATAATGTAGCCGATCACAAGGACGCCTATAACGAAGTGGGCAGCCAAGGTATTTCATACACGGCAGGTGTCCCGCCCGTGGCGATGGCCATGCTGATCGCTGATGGCACGTATGACAAAGGTGTCATGCTTAATGTAGAGGAGCTGGACCCGAAGCCGCTGTTTTCATTGCTCGACACCATCGGACTGCCAACGCGAGTGAAAGATGCGAAGGGTGACCGAGAGTGGAACCGGGCGTAGCCAAAGCTTCGGAACGTGGAACTTCAAAAACTATCGCAACACCGGAAGGCCTCCCAAACGGCTCGAGATAAGCAGCAAACCGCATCCGCTTGAATTAGCAACCTATAGGTTCGGGTCGACGACACTGCATTGCCCAGTTTCTACATCACAACTGTGTAACGAACACCGCTTGCGCACAGCGACCCTACGCGCGACCTCCAGCGGATAGTTGCTCTCTGCCTGTGATCCGTCCGTCGTATATGCAGTCAAATCCAAAGCGCCAATGGTCGCGCCTGGCCACGGACGACTTAGCCGCAGTTTGTGCATCCGTGGCTTTAGATTTTTTGCTTGCTGTTTGGGTAAATTTCGATGCCTCAGAGAACCGGCGTCGAGTTCGCGGCGGTGCACTTAATTTCCCGTTGCGAGCGCATGCAGGACGAATTTGACACTTCTGCAGCGTGCTCATCGCTGGCATTCGATACAAAAAGCCCCCGCCGAATTCTCGACGGGGGCCTTTTATTTAAACCGTGATGCAGTCCGCGAGTTCACATAGCAAATTCGCGAAACCGCACTTGGCAAATTGCCTAGAGCAATATCACCAGTCTTCGCGAACCACGGTGCGTGTTTTGATAGGAAGCTTCATTGCAGCAAGGCGCAGAGCCTCACGTGCAACAACTTCGTCAACGCCGTCGATTTCGAACATCACGCGACCTGGCTTCACTTTACATGCCCAGAAGTCGATGGAGCCTTTACCTTTACCCATACGCACTTCGACGGGCTTAGATGTAACAGGTGTGTCTGGGAAAATACGGATCCAGACACGGCCCTGACGCTTCATGTGACGTGTCATAGCACGACGTGCAGCTTCGATCTGGCGCGCGGTGATACGCTCAGGTTCGATTGCTTTGAGGCCGAAGGAGCCAAAGTTCAGGTCAGACCCGCCCTTTGCCAAACCACGAATACGGCC
>TARA_R110002051_G_scaffold56554_5_pt1 | contig 19791 bp, 17 predicted proteins | sample TARA_R110002051 | Tara Oceans TARA_R110002051 (sample SAMEA4397023) | marine metagenome | biome: Polar Biome; feature: [MES] marine water layer (ENVO:01000295) within the mesopelagic zone...; material: water (ENVO:00002006), including particulate matter (ENVO:01000060) such as......
TGTGGATTTAAATGATAATGATTTTTCATGTGTACTGGAAACAATGGCGGGAAAATTAAAGTTTGATAGATCTGCCATATCCATGGAAATGAGCGCTAAGTTAAACGCTCCAGAAAAGAAATAACTTTTTCTGAATTCATATATAAAAAACACCGACGGAAACGTCGGTGTTTTTTTTTTGCTCAATTGTGTTATATTTAAGTACACTTAAATCAACAACATGCAACACAACAGAAGAAATTTTATTAGAAAAGGAACCGCAGGGCTAATAATAACGGGAGCATCATTTATGTTTCCAATGGAACTGATATCTATGATGCGAAAAAAAGTTGGCGCCAATGACATAATTAATGTTGGTTTGGTAGGTTGTAAGGGAATGGGATTCTCAGATTTGAGTTCTTTTTTAAAAATGAGCGATATAAATGTCATAGCATTATGCGATGTAGATGAGAATGTATTGAGGCAAAGAACCGCTGATCTTGAAAAAGCTGGGATTAAAAAGCCAAAATGGTATAACGATTATAGAAAGTTATATGAGAATAAAGATATTGATGTTGTTATTATTGGTACACCAGATCATTGGCATTGCCTTCAGTTAACGGATGCTTTACAGGCAGGTAAAGATGTGTATTGCGAAAAACCTATAGCCAACTCGGTTCAAGAGGCGAACATTATGCTAAACTTTGTACAGTCTCGTGATAAAATTGTTCAAATAGGGCAGTGGCAACGTAGCCAGCCCCATTTTGTTGATGCTATTAATTATGTACACTCTGGTGCTTTGGGCGAAATACGTTTGGCAAAAGCATGGGCATACCAAGGTTGGATGAAACCGGTACCTACGGTGGCAGATTCCCCTGTTCCTGCAGGAGTAGATTATAAAATGTGGTTGGGTCCGGCACCAGATAGAGCTTTTAATAAAAATAGATTTCATTTCGATTTTAGATGGTTTTGGGATTATGCTGGCGGATTAATGACCGATTGGGGAGTGCACCTCATGGATTATGCTTTGTACGGTATGAAAGCTGGAACACCAAAATCTGTAATGGCCTTGGGTGGAAAATTTGCCTACCCCAATGATGCATCTGAAACACCAGATACCTTACAGACCGTATATGAGTATGACGGATTCTCAATTCTTTGGGAACACGCAACAGGTATAGATGGTGGTAATTACGGTAGAAATCATGGGATCGCTTTTATTGGTAATAATGGTACCTTGGTTATAGATCGTAATGGTTGGGAAGTAATACCTGAAAAAGAATTTCAAGGATGGGGCAAAGAAGGAATCCCTAAAATTGAAGCCATTTCAAATGGTAAAGGTGATTTTAGCGGATTAGATTTGCACACACAAAACTTTATTGATGCGGTTAAAAGTAGGGATAATACAAAACTAAACGCACCAATAAAAGTTGGCTATGATGCTGCTTTGGTTTCCCATATGGGTAATGTTGCCTTTAAAACAGGAAATAGAATATATTGGGATGAAACTGCAGGGCAATTTAAGAATGAAGAAGCTAATCAGTTTTTAAAAGCCAATTATCATAATGGTTGGCAGTTGCCAATTTTGTAAATATATTATTTTCGGTAACTATCGTTAAGGCCTTTTCCTGCTAATATCAACGGAACTATCTTTTCTAATCGAGATAGTTTCGTTTTTTCTTGTTTGGCCGTTGCAATATACTCAGTGTAGTCTTTTTGTTTGGAATAGGTTAATTTTTCAAAAGCAGTTTTTATGTCTACATTTTTTTTAAGGGCAATAGACAAATGAGTGGGAATCTCAATTTTGGTCTTTGGTTTCTTTTCAACTTTTAACTGCAATCCCCTCATTTGATTTTCAATAGCTTCTGTTATGTACGCTGTAACTTCCTTTTTGTTAATGTCTTTTTCTAATGAAAATTTCCAGTGACGCATTGCCTTGGTTTTGCCTTCTTGTGCATTTTCAAGTACTTTTTTTGGGTCGCTTAAAAACACCCCGTTAAAGAACCAAATTCCAAAATGAGTCTTAAATTTACAAATGGCAATGACATTTTTATCATTAAACATATATGTGGGGAAGCTCCATTTGTAGGTTTCTGTCAAACCACATGCTAAAGCAAGGAATCTTAACGCTGCAACACCACTTTTAAAATGATGTGCTTCATTATAAAATTTGTCTAATTTCTCTTGCTTTTCCATCGTATTACCTATTTGCAGTTAACTCACATATTCTAACAATAACTTCTACCGCCTTTTGCATACTTTCTACAGGTACATATTCATATTTGCCATGAAAATTATGTCCGCCTGCAAAAATGTTAGGACAAGGCAATCCCATATAACTTAATTGCGAACCATCTGTTCCCCCTCTAATAGGTTTAATAATTGGTTTTATACCAATATCCATCATTGCTTTTTCGGCTATTTCTATAATATGGTAAACAGGTTCAATTTTCTCTTTCATATTAAAATATTGATCTTTTAGTTCTAGAGTAATACAATCATCGTATTTATGATTGTATTTTTTGACCAATACTTTTAGTAGTTCTTTTCTTTCATTAAATCGTTGTAGATCGTGGTCTCTAATAATTAAGCCAAGAGAAGCATTTTCAATTTCTCCATTGATTTGATTTACGTGAAAAAAGCCTTCTCTACCATCAGTTTCTTCTGGTATTTCATGTTGTGGCAGTTCGGCTATAATTTTATTTGCGATAAGCAAGGCATTTACCATTTTACCTTTAGCGTAACCCGGATGCACACTTTTGCCTTTTATGGTGATTGTGGCTCCTGCAGCATTAAAATTCTCATACTCTAATTCTCCAATTTGACTTCCGTCCATGGTATAGGCCCATTCAGCGCCAAATTTTTTTACATCGAATTTATGAGCACCTCGGCCTATTTCTTCATCGGGTGTAAAACCAATGCGAATAGTACCGTGTTTAATTTCTGGATGTTTTGCCAAATACTCCATGGCAGTTATTATCTCTGTAATACCTGCTTTGTCATCAGCACCCAATAATGTTGTACCGTCGGTAGTAATAATTGTTTGCCCTATATATTGCAGTAAATCATCGAAATAGCCAGAAGATAATACGATGTTTTTTTCTTCATTTAGTACTATATCCTTACCATCATAGTTCTCAATTATTTGAGGGTTTACATTAGTTCCCGAAAAATCCGGAGATGTATCAAAATGAGAAATAAAGCCAATTGTAGGGACATTATATGTTACATTAGAAGGTAATGTTGCCATAATGTATGCATTGTCATCAATAGTAACATCAACCAAGCCAATTGCAACTAAATCTTCCACTAGCTTATTTGCTAAGTTCCATTGTTTTTTAGTGCTAGGTGTGGTTTCTGAACTAGGGTCGCTTTGCGTGTCAATAGTAATGTAACTAATAAAACGGTCAATGATATGTTGCATAGTAAAACGATTTTATCAAAAATAGGCTTATAAATTGTAATTTAGTAAATGTAAGATTCGATAAATTTAATGATGAAGAAATTTGGTTTTTTAATGTTTTTTTGCGCTTCTACTTTTTTTAATACACTTAATGCGCAGGCAGATTGTATTTTAGGTGTCGGTATTACCAATGATTCTATAATTTCAGATGTTTTTCAATTAAATGAAATGCAGAATGAGAAGCTTAGAAGTTTTAGTGCTGAGTTAAAATATAGAAATGATTTGTTGAATATAGAACTCAAGAATGTAAAAAATAGGCATCCGCAGAGTAATGTTACAGAATTACGTCAATTAGCTGATAAATATAAAAATGTAATGGACAGTATGTCAAGAGTTCAATCAATGATTGATAAAAGGATGTTGTCATTATTTAATAGCAAACAATACGAGTTATATAGAGCGCTTTGTAAGGAGGCTGCTCGTTCTCCATTCATTGTTGTACCAGCAGTATACACTGATAGCGTTAATAACTAAAACAGGTATTGTTTTTAGGTGCATTTTAAATACACTTTCGTATTTTTGCCACTACTAAACCAAATAAATGTACAGGCTTATTATTAGACCTATTTTGTTTCTTTTAGATCCAGAAAAGGTTCATCATATTAGTTTTTCTTCCATTAAATTTTTATCTAAAATTGGGCTATCCGGTCTTTTTAAATCTATGTTTTTGATAGACGATAAGCGCTTGGAACGTGAGCTTTTTGGATTGAAATTTAAAAATCCAGTTGGCTTAGCTGCGGGCTTTGATAAAAACGCCGTACTTTATAATGAGCTATCAAATTTTGGATTTGGTTTCGTAGAAATAGGAACATTAACTCCAAAACCACAAGAAGGAAATCCTAAAAAAAGATTATTCCGTTTAAAGGCCGACCAAGCTATAATAAATAGAATGGGGTTTAATAATAGGGGTGTTTTTGATGCTGTTGAAAAATTAAAAAAAGAACATGAAGTTCTAATAGGGGGAAATATTGGTAAGAATAAGATAACTCCAAATAACGAAGCTATTAAAGACTACTTAATTTGTTTTGATGCACTGTTTGATCATGTAGATTATTTTGTTGTAAATGTTAGCTCACCAAATACTCCGGGGTTGCGAGAATTACAAGATAAAGAGCCATTAATGGCATTGCTAAATGAATTGCAATTAGAAAATTCTAAGTTGAGTAAACGTAAAGAAACTTTAAGAAAGCCTATTCTTTTAAAAATTGCGCCCGATTTAACTGAAAGTCAGCTGTTAGATATTATAGAGATAGTGGACAAAACAAAGATTGACGGTGTTATAGCAACCAATACTACTATTTCTAGAGAGAATTTAAAATCTCATGCTCTTTTAGCAGAAGAAGCAGGTGGATTAAGTGGTGCCCCTTTAAAAAACAGAAGTACAGAAGTGATAAGGTTTTTAGCGCAAAAAAGTAATAAATCGTTTCCTATAATTGGCGTTGGCGGTATTCATTCTGCTGAAGATGCCATTGAGAAATTAGAAGCTGGTGCAGATTTAATTCAATTATGGACAGGTTTTGTGTACGAAGGTCCTGGTTTAGTGAAGAAAATCAATAAAGCCATATTAGAAAAGCTATAGACTTAAAACCCAAGCATACTAAAAAAGCCATTATACAAAGTGTATAATGGCTTTTTGTATTATAAATAGGTGATTATTATGGCTTCGTCCAATAATCAAAGACAAGTACATCTTCTAAATAGGGGGTTAGTATGGCACCAAAAGCCTTATGGTCGGGATGTGGTAAATATATTGCACGGTCTTCTTCTCTATTAAAAGTAAGAAAAAATGCATGTGTAAAGCCTTTATCCAGGCCTTCTGGACTATTATTTAATCCGTATTCATATCCTTTTATTTCACTAATTTTAGATGGTAAAGCGCTAAATGCATCTTCCACTTCTTTCATTTGTGCTGTAGTTGTCCCTGCCTTAAATTTAAAAAGGACAACATGTCTTAAAAGACTATCGGTTTGTATCATTTTTGTTGTTGTATTGATTTCATTTGTTTTCGCAAAAGCATTGGACATAAATGAAATACTAATTAGTAAAAGCAGTAATTTAATTTTCATGATGTATTGATTTTTAAACAAGATATTAAAAAATAGGTGTACTAAACGGTAATTTGTACTTTTCAGGATTTTCTAATAGTATTTAAATTGAATTACGACATTTTATTTGCCTTTTCTATGGCAACGTTTGTTTTAGCACTATCACCCGGACCTGATAATATTTTTGTGTTGATACAAAGTATTAGCAATGGTAAAAAATATGGATTGGCGGTCGTTGCAGGTTTAATGACGGGCTGTCTCGTGCACACTTCATTGTTAGCTTTTGGAGTCTCCGCAATAATTAAGAATAACCCTGCAATATTTACATTTATTAAAGTGTTTGGTGCTGCTTATTTACTTTATCTGTCAATCATGGTATATAGGGGAGGAGATGCTATATCAATTAAGGGAGATAAAATAAATAAAAAAAATTTAGTCTCATTATATAAACAGGGTTTTATAATGAATGTATTAAACCCAAAGGTGTCCATATTTTTTCTTGCCTTTTTTCCAGGTTTTCTTTTTTCAGATACTTTAAGTAACGTAATTCAATTTTACACCCTAGGGTTTTTATTTATTTTGGTTTCTTCAATTGTTTTTGGAGGAATTGCTATTTTGTCTGGTCAAATCTCAAATTTTTTAATTACGAATAGAAGAACAGGGTTTGTTTTAAAATGGGTTCAGATTTTTGTCTTTGTCGGTATTGCTATTTATTTATTTTTAGGGTAGGTTATTTAAATTATTAATATGATTTACTTATTTAGAGTTTGTATTTTTGCATAATGTCTAATTCAGGGATTAAAATAGTTGAATGTCCAAGGGATGCCATGCAAGGCATTAAACAATTTATACCAACCAACGAAAAGGTTAGGTATTTACAATCTCTATTAGGTTGCGGATTTGATACGCTAGATTTTGGCAGTTTTGTTTCTCCAAAAGCAATACCTCAAATGGTAGATACTGCTGAAGTTTTGGCAAAATTAGATCTTTCTAAAACTGACACAAAATTACTATCTATAGTCGCAAATGTTCGTGGAGCCGAAGATGCCATATCGCATCCTGAAGTAGATTATTTAGGTTTTCCTTTTTCTATTTCAGAAAATTTTCAAATGCGGAACACGCATAAAACTATTGCGCAATCGGTAGAAACATTACAAGAAATTTTCAATTTAGCCGATGCTGCAAATAAAGAAGTAGTAACCTATATTTCTATGGGCTTCGGTAATCCGTATGGAGACCCTTGGGATGTGGATATTGTTGGTGAGTGGGCAGAGAAGATAGCTAAAATGGGAGCTAAAATATTATCCCTATCGGATACCGTAGGATCGTCTGATCCTGAAACAATTTCTTATTTGTTTTCGAATCTTATACCAAAATATCCTAACATTGAATTTGGCGCACATTTGCATACTACACCTACAAAATGGCATGAGAAAGTGGCTGCTGCATACGAATCGGGTTGCAAACGCTTTGATGGGGCAATACAAGGCTTTGGCGGTTGCCCAATGGCTAAAGATGATTTAACCGGGAACATGCCTACAGAAAAAATGTTGTCTTATTTTACGTCAAAAAAAATTGATAGTGGCGTAAATTGGATGGCTTTTGAAGCTTCTTATAATAAGGCTACTGAACTTTTTTCTGCTTATCACTAAGTATAGCTAGCTAACTCTTTCTTCAAATTACTACTTTTTAATTTTATTTAGATTTATTATAGATAAGCTTGTTTTGTTTGAAAACATGTTATACGTTTGCATCGTTATTTGAAACAAGTCTAAATAAAAATGAATAATAAAATGAAAAAATATTTTTTTGCTTTAACCTTTGTTACTGGGTTACTATTTGTATCATGTGATTCGGATGAAGGAGATTTAGATCTATCAACTTGTGGTGATGGAATCATGAATGGAAGTGAAACCGGAATTGATTGTGGTGGTGATTGTGAGCCTTGTTTAACAGCGATTGATAATCCTGAATCATATTTTTTTACAAGAGATAATGTAAGCACAGTAAGCTTTGACGGCCAAACTACAAGATTAAAAATGGGTGCTGAAATTTTAAGTGCATTTAGTAATGTTACGGCTACGGCAGATGAAATTATAAGCATGTATGCCCATGTAGAGGGAGCTACTGACTTCGAAGATGCAGATTTAAATGCGTCGGATAAAAGCGTTAGAAGTAAAACTGCCGCTTCTATAGATTTCTATTCTACCAATGCCACTGATCAATCATTAATCAGAGCAGATTTTGATGGTTGGATCACTTCGCAAGTAAATGAGGTGTTCCCTAATTGGGAAGTTGCAGCATCTGCAGGTGTAGCGGGTCAAATTGCCGATGGTACGTCAACAAGGTATATTAATGCACAAGGTTTAGAATACAACCAAGCCTTTAATAAAGGTTTAATTGGGGCGCTTACTCTTGATCAAGTTGTCAATAATTATTTAAGTACTGCCGTTTTAGATGCGGGTGAGAATAGTGCTGATAATGATGCCAATGTTTTGGTTGAAGGTGAAAACTATACCGAAATGGAACATAAATGGGATGAGGCTTATGGTTATGTATATGGATTAAATGCCGATGCCGAAAACCCAAATGATGATTTAGGTGCAGATAGCTTTTTAAATAAGTATGTTGGTAGAGTAGAAGGTGATGAAGATTTTGCCGGTATTGCCGATGAAATTTTTCAAGCTTTTAAACTGGGAAGAGCAGCTATTGTGGCTAAGCAATATGATGTTAGAGATGCGCAGGTAGAAATTATTAGAGAGAAATTATCTGAAGTTATAGGTATTAGAGCGGTATATTATTTACAACAGGGAAAAAATAGTTTAGAACAAGAAACGCCAGATTATGGTGGTGCATTTCATGATCTATCTGAAGGTTACGGTTTTGTTTACAGTTTACAGTTTACGAGAAAAACCAATTCCACAGAGCCTTACTTTACCAAAGCAGAAGTTGATGCTTTCTTGGCAGATTTAATGGATGACGGAGAAAACGGACTTTGGGATGTTGAAGCGGCTACATTAGATGCTATTTCAGCTGACATTGTCGCTAGGTTTACTTTTACTTTAGAGCAAGCTGCTGAATAAATGAGCTGAAAGTCAAGAAAAAGCAATTCATTCTATTAAGATTGAATTGCTTTTTTTATTTTTGCATTTAATTAGAATAAATAAAAATAATAAATGAAAAAGATTATTGGGATTTTGTGTGTTTTGGCCTTAGTTTGGGCTTGTTCCAATGATAGTGAAACTGATGATACTGTGATCGTTGATCCTGTAGATGAGGTTTCTTTTGAACGTAGCGCTATGCTGATTAACTGGGCGGATAACATTATTATTCCGTCATATGAAGCGTTTACAGGTGACTTGGAAACTTTGTTGAATTCATTTGATACGTTTAAGGCAGAGGTTAATGAAAGTAATTTGATAGCCTTGCGTGCATCATGGTTGAATGCCTATAAATCTTGGCAGCGCGTTGAAATGTTTGAAATTGGTCCTGCGGAATCGGTAGGTTTTCAGTTGAACATGAATATATATCCAACGGATAATGAGAAAATCGATGGGTTTATTGTGGATGGAAGTTATGACTTATCCTTATCCTCTAACAGAAGCGCTAAAGGTTTTCCTGCGTTAGATTATCTGTTAAATGGTTTGGGCGAAAACGATGCAGAAATTCTAGCCTTCTACAACGGTGATAACAAAGAATCTTATCTAAAATATACAGAAGATGTTTTGTTAGACATGCAGGCATTAACGGAAACTGTAATGTCTGATTGGACAAATGGTTACAGAGATACATTTGTAGCTAATGATGGATCTTCATCTACGGCATCTGTGGATCGTATGGTAAACGATTATATTTTCTATTATGAGAAATATTTACGAGCAGGTAAAATGGGAATTCCTTTAGGCGTTTTCTCCGGTAGTACGTTGCCAAGAAATGTTGAAGCGTATTTTGACGGAAGTATTTCCAATGATTTATTTCTAGAAGGTTTAGCTGCTGTTCAAGATTTTTTTAATGGCAAGCATTTTAACTCTAGTACACAGGGAGAAAGTTTGGCGTCCTATTTAGATGCATTGAACACCTTAAAGAATGGAGAGGACTTGTCTACGTTGATCAACGATCAAATGAATACGGCAAAAAGCATGGTGATTGATCTTTCAGCGTTTAGAGCGGAGATTGAAGAGAATAACCCACCTACCAATATGCTTTTAGCGTATGATGAGGTACAAAAAGCAGTACCTATGCTAAAGGTAGATATGGTTTCGGCAATGAGTATTAGTATTGATTTTGTTGATGCCGATGGTGATTAATGGAATCGGTAATAAATAAATATTTTAAAGCTCCAACAGAGACCGCCCCTTTGGCGGTCTTTCGTATTTTATTTGGCCTAATGATGTTTTTTAGCATTGTTCGGTTTTGGAGCTATGGTTGGATTGATAAATTGTACATTCAGCCAAAATTCTTTTTTTCTTACTATGGGTTCGAATGGGTAAAGCCATTAGGTGTGTATACCTATCTCATCTTTGTAATTTGTGGTTTTTCGGCGCTACTGGTGGCTCTTGGGTATCGGTACAAATTAAGTATTGTCATATTTTTTTTAAGCTTTACCTATATAGAACTAATGGATAAGACAACATACTTAAACCATTATTACTTTATAAGTTTACTTAGTTTTTTAATGATATTTTTGCCGGCTAATACAACCTATTCATTAGACGCCTATCTCAATCCCAAAAAAAGTTTTGAATATGTACCTAGCTGGACAGTGAATAGCATTAAGCTACTTTTAAGTATCGTGTATTTTTACGCAGGATTGGCGAAATTGAATTCGGATTGGCTGTTAAAGGCCATGCCTTTGAAAATTTGGCTGCCTTCAAAATTCGATACTCCATTTATAGGTGGTTTACTTGGTGAAGAATGGGTGCAATATTTGTTTAGTTGGTCTGGCGCACTATATGATCTTACCATTCCCTTTTTATTGCTATACAAAAAAACAAGGCCGTATGCATTTGCAATGGTCGTGGTTTTTCATGTATTGACCAGGGTACTTTTTCCTATAGGTATGTTCCCCTATGTGATGATTGTTTCTGCTCTCATTTTTTTCGATGCGAGCTTTCATGTAAAAATCTTTAAATATATTTCTAAAGTATTTAAAATAGATAATTCTAGATTTCATAATCAGGCTGTTTTCCAAGAACAATCTTCATTTAAAGTTAGTTTTAAACATATTGTCATCACTCTATTTTTTTGCTTGCAACTAACCATACCATTTAGGTACTTATTGTATCCGGGTGAATTATTCTGGACGGAAGAAGGATACCGATTTTCTTGGCGGGTTATGCTCATGGAAAAATCTGGTTACGCACAGTTTAAAATAGTAGATGGAGAATCTGGTAGATGGTTTTATGTGGATAATACAGATTTTATCACTCCCTTTCAAGAAAAGCAAATGGCATTTCAGCCCGATTTTATTTTAGAATATGCCCATTTTTTAAAAAATCATTTTGAAAAAGACGGTCATAAAAATGTGCAGGTATTCGTAGATTGCCAAGTGAGTTTGAACGGAAGGTTAAGCACAGAATTTATTGACCCCAATATTGATTTAGCAAAACAAAAAGAATCTTTTTTACATAAGAATTGGATAACACCATTTAAAGATGAAATTAAAGGAATTTAGTTATTTACTTTTAGCATTAGTATCATTTCCATTATTTGGACAAATTCAAATTTCTGGTCAAGTTACCGATGAACAGGGAAATCCTATACCAGATGCTGAACTATACATTAAAGAATTAGAACGCTTGGAAACTACAGATTCTGAAGGCTCTTTCTTAGTGCAGAACATGGCAATGGGCACCTATACTATTGTAGTTTTTGCCTACGAATATGAAATTCTAGAACAAGATGTTGTCATTAATGGTAACACAACTTTTAATGTGCAGTTACAGCGGTTAAAGGTAAATGCGCTTTCAGAGGTGGTTTTAACACAGAAACGAGAAGAGGTTTTTGCCTTAAAGCAATTGAAAAAAGTAGAAGGTACAGCCATCTATGCCGGTAAAAAAAGTGAGGTAGTTTTACTTGAAAGTATTACCGGTAATTTAGCGGCTAACAACCCAAGACAAATATATAGTCAAGTTGTTGGACTCAATATTTATGATAACGGCGATGCAGGATTACAATTGAATATTGGAGGTAGAGGTTTGGATCCAAATAGAACGGCGAATTTCAACACAAGACAAAATGGGTATGATATTAGCGCCGATGTTTTGGGCTATCCGGAAAGTTACTATACGCCGCCTGCCGAAGCTTTAGAAGAAATTCAAATAGTTAGGGGCGCAGCCTCGTTACAATATGGAACACAATTTGGCGGATTGGTTAATTTTAAATTTAAACAGCCCAACCCAAGTAAGAAGATTGAATGGATAAGCAGGCAGACAGTGGGGTCTTATGATTTAAAAACTTCGTTCAATAGCCTTAGTGGTACGGTAGGTAAAATAAGTTATTATACGTATTTCAATTATAAAGAGGGCTCTGGTTTTAGGCCAAGTTCCGACTATAATAGTAGAAATTATTTTGCCCATGTAGGGTATCAAGTTTCTGATAAAACTAAACTTACCCTTGAAACGACTTTTTTGAATTACTTGGCTCAACAGCCTGGGGGTCTAACAGATGCTCAATTTATTGAGGACCCTTCTTTTAGTAATAGGGAGCGTAACTGGTTTGATGTGGATTGGAAATTGTTTTCATTGCGTTTGGATCATAAATTCTCGCCAAAAACCGATTTTAGTTTAAATGTCTTTGGTTTAGATGCTTCAAGAAGTGCTCTTGGTTTTCGTACCAATAGAGTTTCGCAACCAGATGACCTTGAAGAACCAAGGGAATTATTGATAGACAATTTTCAAAACTGGGGAGCAGAGGCAAGGTTGTTGACTAGATATCAGTTAGGAGATACGGAATCTGCATTACTGATCGGTTCAAAAATTTATAATACAGACAATGACCAAAGACAAGGTCCAGGAACGACGGCATCAAATGCTGATTTTAACTTTGCAGATGATGAATTTCCAAATTACGAGAGACAATCTCAATTTAATTTTCCTAATTCTAATTTGGCATTTTTTGGAGAGAATATTTTTAATATAAGTCCAAAATTTACCCTAACACCTGGTTTTAGATTAGAACATATTAAAACGGAAAGTATTGGTAGTTATAAGAATATTGTACTTGATCTAGCGGGTAATCCACTTTTAAATGAAGAGGTGGAAGATAATAGGGAGTTCAATAGAACTTTTTTGTTATTAGGGGTTGGAGCTACCTATAAGTTAAATTCCAGTGTTGAGTTTTACGGTAATTTTTCTCAGAATTATAGGTCGGTTACTTTTAGTGATATACGCGTGGTGAACCCTTCTTTTCAAGTAGACGAAAATATATCTGATGAAGACGGATTTACGGCAGATATTGGATTTCGAGGCAGACATAACAATGTGTTGTCCTATGATGTTAGTGCATTTAGCTTGTTATATGACAATAGATTAGGTGAGATTTTAAAAAGTGAAACACAGACTAATGCTTTGGGAGAAGAAGTGGAAACCGGAAGTATAGTTCGTTTTAGAGGTAATATAGGTACTGCGTTTATGTACGGTATTGAAAGTTTTGCAAATTGGAGTATAAAAGAAGCTTTCCTTTCTGGCAATGATAAGCTGAAACTGAATTATTTTGTGAACTTGGCCTTGACAAATTCTGAATATGTATCTTCAGAAGAAACGAATGTAGAGGGGAATAAAGTGGAATTTATACCTGATGTTAATTTAAAAACCGGACTCAATTTTGGCTATGGTAATGTATTGGGCAGTTTGCAGTATACTTATTTGTCTAATCAATTTACAGATGCGACCAATGCACCACAAGATGTCAATGACAATCAACGTGGTATTGAAGGAGAAATACCAGCGTATGATATTTTAGATTTTTCATTGTCTTACACATATAAAAATTGGAAGTTAGAAACCGGTATCAATAATGTAATGGATAATAGTTATTTTACCAGAAGAGCCACAGGATATCCAGGACCGGGGATTATACCTTCCGAGCCGAGAACTTTTTATGCTACTTTGCAGTTTAAGCTGTAGCATATTCCAACAATTATAGGTTTTTGTCAAGATGTTTCAGAAGAAGAAAGCGCTTAAAATATGAAGTGATTGTTAAGGTATCAAGTAAAATAGAATTACCAACTTTATTCACTATATTTGCACGCAATTAAATCTTTAATTGCTATGCAAGCCCACCAAAACAAAATTCTAGGAGAAGGTCTAACTTACGATGACGTATTGTTAGTACCCGCATTTTCTGAAGTACTGCCAAGAGAAGTAAGTATTCAGACAAAATTCACAAGAAATATTACAATAAATGTACCGATAATATCTGCTGCGATGGATACGGTTACCGAGTCGAGAATGGCAATTGCCATGGCTCAAGAAGGTGGTATTGGCGTATTGCATAAAAATATGACCATAGAGCAGCAAGCCATGAAGGTAAGAAAGGTGAAAAGAGCCGAAAGTGGTATGATTTTAGATCCTGTAACCTTACCGTTAGACTCTAAAGTGAAAGATGCTAAGGCCAGCATGAAAGAGTTTAGCATTGGTGGTATACCTATAGTTGATGAAAATGGTAAACTTTTAGGTATTGTTACAAACAGAGATTTGCGCTTCGAAAAAAATAATGAAAGACCAATAGCCGAAGTAATGACTTCAGAAAATTTGGTTACTGCAGATGAAGGAACTTCTCTTTCAGAAGCTGAAGATATATTACAACAACATAAAATAGAAAAATTACCGGTAGTAACTAAAAATAATACCTTGGTTGGGCTTATAACCTTTAGAGATATTACCAAATTAACCCAAAAGCCTATTGCCAATAAGGATCAATATGGTCGTTTACGTGTAGCAGCCGCGTTAGGTGTTACTGCTGATGCTGTAGAGAGAGCAGAAGCTTTAGTTAATGCTGGCGTAGATGCAGTGGTAATCGATACAGCTCATGGTCATACTAAAGGCGTGGTGGCAGTATTGCAGGCAGTGAAGAAAAAATTTCCAAATCTAGATGTTATTGTCGGTAATATAGCTACTGGAGAAGCAGCTAAATTTTTGGTAGAGGCAGGTGCAGATGCTGTTAAAGTTGGTATTGGTCCAGGTTCTATTTGTACTACAAGGGTTGTGGCAGGTGTTGGTTTTCCTCAGTTTTCAGCAGTATTAGAGGTAGCAGCGGCCATAAAAGGTTCGGGAGTTCCTGTAATTGCAGATGGTGGTATTCGTTATACAGGGGATATTCCAAAAGCCATTGCGGCAGGTGCAGACACCGTAATGTTAGGCTCGCTTTTAGCAGGTACTAAAGAATCTCCAGGGGAAACAATTATCTATGAGGGACGAAAATTTAAGTCGTATAGAGGAATGGGTTCAGTAGAAGCAATGAAGCAAGGGAGTAAGGATCGTTATTTTCAAGATGTTGAAGATGATATCAAGAAATTAGTGCCAGAGGGTATTGTTGGCCGGGTTCCTTATAAAGGAGAATTATATGAAAGTATTCACCAGTTTGTTGGGGGGCTAAGAGCTGGTATGGGCTATTGTGGTGCTAAGGATATAGCAACTTTACAAGAAACGGGTAGATTTGTGAAAATTACGGCCAGTGGTATTAATGAAAGCCATCCACATGATGTTACTATTACTAAAGAAAGCCCTAATTATAGTAGGTAATCTGTAGACTTTTTAGTTACATTTATTATAAAAATTCACTGAATATTGATGAAGAAATTTATGCGTCTAAATTTTTGGGTTATTCTTCTAATAGGACTATCCTTTTTGCTGGTAAATTGTAACACTAGTGATGATATTTCTTCGGAAACGGAATTAGTGGTTTCTCCAAAAAGTACAATTTTAACTAAAGATGAAATTACTAAGATTTTCCTTTCTACGAACCCAGCAAGCTCAGTGGAATGGCAGGTTGGTTCAAAACCAGATTGGATATCGGTTACGCCAAGTTCAGGTGTTTTAGGTAATCAATTAACTCAAATAGATGTTCTTCCTATTTCTGACAACCTTATAGCTGGGTCAACTGTTACTGGTACTATCGAGTTTATAACGTCGGGCGCAGGAAAAGTAACTGTAGAGGTTGAATATTTTTTTGAAATACCTCCTGTTTCACAATTTGGGCTTTCTGCTGAAGAACTTATTTTTGATTATAATCAAGATTCTGGAAGTTTTCAGGTTATAAATGATGGTGAGGTAGATTTTACATGGAACCTTGATAATACAGTAGGTTCTTTGAATTTTTCTATAGTAAATGGTATGCTAAAAGCAGGGGAGGCAATGGACATAAACGTTTTACTCGATAGATCAACCTTGGAAACTGATTTATATGAGTTTAATATTGCATTTTCTAATGACCAGGATCAGACTTTAGTATTACCGATAAGCGTCAAAAATTTTAAAGAAGAAAAATATTTGTTTTCTCCGGGATTAGTGATAGATGCTGAATATGACCGTGAAGGGGACAAATTGTTGTTTGTGACAAGCAACCCAAATCAATTGAGAAAATTAGATCCGGTAAATAAAAACGAAGAGGTTTTGAATTTAAATATGCCTCCAAATTGTATTTCTATAAGTCAAGACGGCAAATTTGCAGCTGTTGGGCATGATGCTCGTGTATCGTATATTGATTTAGAAACAATGCAATTACTAGAATTTTACTCGGTTACAGCCGATGTTTTTGATGTTGTTTTAGCTCCTAATAATTTCGTGTATGCTTTTCCAAGAACTGACCAGCATGAGCGTATTCGTTGTTTAGATTTATCAAATGGTGTTGAAACATTGCATACTGGCAATACAATTTATGCGGGTACAAGAGGAAAACTACATCCGTCTGGTAATTTTATTTACGGCGCTAATAATGGTTTGTCACCTTCAGATGTAGAGAAGTATGACATAAGTGCAGGAACAGCTCAGTTTCTTTATGATTCTCCTTATCATGGAGATTTTGATTTCGATGGTAATTTATGGTTGTCAGAAGATGGTGAAAAGTTAATTGCCAGAAGTGGTAATATCTTTAACTCAACAATTGGTCAACAAAGTGATTTAACCTATAACGGTAAATTGATTATTGATAATCAAGTAAGGTTTGCGACTATAGATTTCCATAAAAATGCTAATTTAATTTATGGTATCTCTGATAATGGCTATTCTTGGGAGAATAAGCCTGGTAGTGTGGTAAGAAGGTATACTGCTGATTTTTATAATTTCAATGGAGAAATTCCACTGCCAAAATTTTTAAGTACAGATGTTTTTGGTGATACTCGCTTATTTGATGCTGAAGGCCACTTTGGATTTTTTAATAATACGGGAAGTTCTTTTTATGTTTTGGTGAAATCTAATAGTGAAGAAAACACAATAACACAATGGGGCTTGGTAACTATTGAAACTGAATAACAATCTATTTAATATAGATTGTTATTCAGATAAATATTATTTCCCTGCTTTACCAGCGTAAGCATCCCATTTTTTTTCCTTATAAATATTATCACCAAAATAACGAGCTATTTCTAAGAATGGCTCGGGCTTTTGATAACCAGGTATTGGTGAAAGCATATTTAGTTCCTCATCTAAAAAAATAGTAGTCGGGTAACTTAAGCGGCCTTGCATTAAGGCAGCTGCAAACTCATGATAGCCCTTTCGGCCAGATGGGACAAACTTATACGTCTTTCCTTTATATTCAATAGGGTCTTTGCCTTCGCCATCGAATTTTACCATATAATAGTTTTCAGACATATATGCAGCTACTTTAGGGTTTTGAAAGGTGTCTTTATCCATTTTTTTACACCATCCACACCAATCGGTATACACATCTATAAATACCTTCTTTGGATTTTTATCTGTCGCAGCCAACTTAGCAGCTTCATCCCAAGAAAGCCATTTAACTTCTTGAGCAAATGAAACACTTGTGATTAGTATAAAAACAAGGGGTAAAAGTATTTTTGGTAAATAATGAGAATGCGATTTCATATATTTTATTTGAATGTTTAGTCCAATTACAATACCAAAACTAACGCATTTTTACTTTCTTTATTTCACTTTAGCAATTTGTTTAACAGCAAATAAATCTTTTAAGTCTACTTGATTGCGAATTAAATCATCAAAAGTTTCTCTTTCTCGTATTAGAATTGCTTTTCCTTTATGCCAAAGTACTTCTGGTGGTCTAAATCTAGAATTGTAATTACTGGCCATGGTAAAACAATATGCACCTGCATTTTTAAAGCAAAGTATATCACCTTCAGTAATTTCATTTATACGCTTATTGCTTGCAAATGTATCAGTTTCGCAGATATAGCCTACAACAGAGTAGTAACGCTCTCTACCTTCGGGATTTGATATATTTTTAATGCTATGAGTAGCTCCATAAAGCATTGGGCGTATTAAATGATTGAATCCAGAATCTACACTTGCAAAAACAGTTGAAGTTGTTTGTTTAACCACATTAACTTTAGCTAGGAAAACACCTGCTTCACTTACCAAAAACTTACCTGGCTCAAATGCCAAGGTTAAATCTTTACCGTATTCTTTGCAAAATTTGTTAAAACGCGTGCTTAGTTTTTTTCCTAATTCTTCAATATTGGTCTCGATATCACCATCTTTATAAGGTACTTTAAAACCGCTACCAAAGTCTATAAAGTCAAGGTTTTTGAAATTACGAGCCGTGTCAAAAAGTATTTCTGAAGCATATAGGAATACATCAATATCTAAAATATCACTACCTGTATGCATGTGAATACCATTGATATTCATTTTAGTCAATTCTACTATTCGTAGTAAATGTGGAATCTGATGAATACTGATTCCGAATTTAGAATCAATATGACCAACAGAAATATTAGAATTACCTCCTGCCATTACATGCGGATTAATTCGTATACAAACTGGTATTTTTGGATGTTTACTGCCAAATTGTTCTAAAATTGATAGGTTATCAATGTTAATGCGTACACCAAGTTTAGAAGCTGCTTCAATTTCTTCAAGTGAAACTCCATTTGGTGTAAATATGATTGATTCTGGTTTAAAACCAGCAAGCAATCCAAGTTGTACTTCTTGGATAGATACAGTGTCTAATCCGCTGCCTAAACTATTCATTAACCTTAAGATGGTAATATTAGAAAGAGCTTTGGCCGCGTAATTAAGTTTTAGTTTTTTTACAGAACTAAATGCATTTGTTAATCTGTTGAATTGTGAAACTATTTTTTCCGAGTCATATACATATACCGGATCTCCATAGGTTTTTGCTATTTGTAACAAATCCTCATTTTTCATACTATACAATTTTATACAAAGTTACTTCTCTAATTGGTTAGCAGCAAAAATAATCACATAAAAACAATAAAAATAACAAAATGTGATATTTACAACAAACTCTAATGTTTTTCTTTTGGCATAATCTAAAGTCCTTCGTAATTTTAAAACATGAAAATACCTTTATTTCCTTTACAGTCTATTTTTTTTCCTGGAGAAACCGTTCCGCTACATATTTTTGAAGATCGTTATAAACAATTAATAAATGATTGTAGAGAAGAGGCTATTACTTTTGGAATACCCGTCTTTATTAATAATAAAATGGAGTATGGTGTTGAGGTACAGTTGGTAGAAGTAGTAAATACTTATGAAACTGGTGAAATGGATGTAGTTTGTGTTGCAAGACAAGTTTTTAGGCTTTTGTCTTTCGAAAGAACTATACCTGGTAAGCTTTACGCGGGTGGTATCGTAAAACTTGTGGAGTATGACTATGAAGCATCCATAGAAAAAAAACAGACTATAATAAATGGTATTCACCAACTTTATTCTATTATGGATGTTCCATTTAAAGAGCTTAACGTAAGTGAATTCAATAGCTTTACCTTAGCTCATAAAATTGGGCTTTCATTTGAACAGGAATATCAACTTTTACAGATTCCTAAAGAGAATGATCGTCTTAATTTTATTAGTATACACTTAACATCTACAATTACCGTTTTATCTGAAGTAGAACGGACCAAGAAAATAATAGAACTAAATGGTCACTTTAAGAATTTTGACCCTTTGGATTTTAAAAACATAGAAGTTTAAAACTTTAAGAGGCGTAGAATTGACACACTTTAAAGTGTTTTTGGTGTTTTACCTAGTTAATTGCCTGTGATATTTTAATTAATCACTCGTATTTTTAGATTATTACTTCCTGTTTCCTATTTTTGCTTAACAATTAAAATCACCATATATATGAACCTTCACGAATATCAAG
>TARA_R110002051_G_scaffold166287_1_pt1 | contig 19754 bp, 14 predicted proteins | sample TARA_R110002051 | Tara Oceans TARA_R110002051 (sample SAMEA4397023) | marine metagenome | biome: Polar Biome; feature: [MES] marine water layer (ENVO:01000295) within the mesopelagic zone...; material: water (ENVO:00002006), including particulate matter (ENVO:01000060) such...
AACTTGTGAGTTATTAAAGCCTTCATTTTTAATTTTTTCTATAGCATCAAGATCAATTTTTTCCTGAGCCAAACATAGTGTTGTTAAAAAAAGAGATAGCGATGAGGTTAGTAAAAGTTTAAGTTTCATTTTTTTTAGTGTTAGTTTAGTTTCCATCATTTTAAAAACAAATAGTTATATTTATATGACTATTTCAGGATTAAGATACTAGATAAACCTAATAAATCATTGCTATTGTATAGTTTTTTAGTACTATTTAAAATTGCATCAATTTTTTATTATAAATTTTATGTTATTCTTGAAAATTAGGTTTTAAAAAACTTTTTTATAAATTGTGATTTATATTTTATACCTACTCTTTGATGTATTGCACTGGTTTTTTTCAAAAAAAATAATATATAAACACCCCTAAAAACAAAAAACACTGATAATTATACAATTAAGAGTGTTTTAATACAACCTATCTCTAGGTTCGTCGGGGTGGCATAATATTTTAAAACTACTTCATCTATTTAAAATTCAAACAGTTACATAATTAAAAAAGTTCTAGGTAAACGAACTAATAAATTATTTGATCATACCTTTTTTTGTTTTACCTTAAGATAATGATTTTACTACTAGTAATCAATTTTAAACTTTTTATTTATTCTCATTTAAATTTAGAGAATAAGCTTGGTTGAAGATTTCTTCTAGATTTATCTATATTTCTTACTAAGAAACCAGTTTGATATAACAAATAAATTTGAAGAGAAATCTATATATTTGAGATACTCAATTTATCATAAACATTAATACTTATTACGCTTATTCCTTATCATATACCTATTAAAAGAATAAAATTTAAGAATATAACTAGTTGTGCACAATTTAAGAAAAAATCAACATTCGGAATAAATTGAACAAAAGAAAAAAAATATTAATTGGAGTTATCCTATTTTGGAGTGTTGTTCTGTTTATATCTGCATACTATTATTTTGGCGACATAGAAAAGTACCTTTTTTATAATCCAGAAAAGATTGGAGAGAGAAAATTGCCCTATAAATGGTGGCTGATTGGACATTTTACGGCAGCATCCTGCGCTCTTTTTTTGGGACCACTACAATTCATTCCTTACATTCGAAATCGATTTATCAAGTTTCACAGGTTTTCCGGCAAACTATACATCATTGGCTCTTTGATTTCTGCAATTACTGTTTTCATTTTATTAGCAACGACTTACTCTCTTCCAGGAGCAATCCCATCGTTAGGTTTTCTGGCGATAATTTGGATTTTCACAACTCTGATGGCATATGTGAGCATTCGGAATCGGAATATAAAACTTCACAAGCAATTTATGATTAGGAGCTATGTCTGTGCTTTTGCTTTTGTTTTTATCAGGCTACTTCCCGAAATAAATTATATGACTGGAATTTTTAATTTCATTGAAGATGATACTATGAGATACACGATATACGAATGGATTTGCTGGGTTTATCCACTAATAATAACTGAATTTTTACTTACTTGGAGACCACAACTAAAAAAAATAAAAATGTAGCTAACAAAGATGTATATAAAACATAACTAATATAGGGTTTCCGAGAGGTTAGTATGTATTTACCAAGACCGACAAATTTTTAATTTAGTTATATTTAGAAAAGAAAATTAAACATAAAAATTAAAAATTTGGCTAAGGGTTAATCCGAACGGTCAGCGTCTATTAACACACCACTAATCATACACAACAACGTTGCGTACAATTCAACAAAACAGCAATGATAAGCGAAAATTTATTAAAACAAATAGAGTTCATTAAAGAGATTGATAAAATCAAATATATTCAAAGACGAACAAAACTATTTAATAGCGACCGAAATGAAAATGTTGCCGAACATAGCTGGCATTTAGCTATGATGGCTATAGTTTTAAGTGGATATTCCAATGAAAATATTGATTTAACAAAAGTCTTAAAAATGATCTTAATTCACGATATAGTTGAAATAGACGCAGGAGATACATTCATTTACGACCAAAATAAAAATCACAAAAATACCGAAGAAGAACTGAAAGCAGCAGAACGGATTTTTGGAATATTACCAGAAGAGCAAGCTAAAGAGTTTATCAATATTTGGACTGAATTTGAAGAAGGAACATCCAGCGAAGCAAAATTTGCAAGGTCTATGGACAGACTTGAACCGCTATTACAGAACACTTCGAATAAGGGTGGAACGTGGGAAGAATTTGGAGTAAAATATCAAACTGTATACAATAAGAAAAAAGTAATAAAAAATGGTTCAACAGAACTATGGAATTATGCCGAAAAACTAATTGAAGACAGTGTTGAAAATGGCATTTTAAAGAAATAAAAAACGTTTCAAAACACCATTAGTAATAATTTGACAAAATTATGAAAATTCGAATATTATTTTTATTAATTTTAGTTCATTCCTTTTATTCTTGCCAAAAAAAATCGGAATTTATATCTGATTGTGAATGTGACAAAATAAACTTTAAAAAGGGATTGAAATAACCGATAATCTCGACAGATATCACGTAATTTTTCCGAATAAAAATTGGAAACCAAATACTCACACAGACGAATTAAGTAATGGAATTGTTGGTGCTGTACTTGATGATAATAGTTTTAAATCTTTTGGAATTACTGAATTAACAAAAGCGGAGAATTGGAAGAATAAAAAGGAACAACAAGATGATATCGAGTCTAGATTTGATGTTGTTGAATCTGGCTCAACCAAAATAAACGAGATGGAATCTTTTTGGAATTTGGTTGATTTTAAAAACGATTCAGTTCCTTCTCTGACTTTGTATATTACGACTGAACACCCGTCTGAAAATTTATTCTATATTTTGAATTTATCAGTAAGTAAAGATAAATATGAAAAAAAGAACTTTGTGAATTAGAAAATATAATAAAAACATCCCGAACGAAATAAAAAAGGTTGCAAAACACTGTATATAAAAAATAGACGAAATAACGCCATATTCAAGGGTTTTCGTTCGTATCAATCTTAGTGCTTAACCGAAAGCCTAGTGCTTCGAAATTGCCTACTTTTCATTTACCAACCGTTAGCAATAATTTGACGCATAATAAAATTTTAACGTTTTAAATAAAGAAAAATGGAGAGATATAAAGACTTGTATAAATGGATGATTATACCAATGGGGGTTATGCAATTTGGTATTTTCAAGGACTATTGGGGAGATTTTTTCGAAAATGCTTGGTCTGTCCATATACATTATTGGACAGGTACTATATGGTATCTTTATTTGATTATCCAGCCTTACTACGCTGCACATGGAAAGATGGATAAGCATCGTACAAATGGTATTATCGGAATGTTTTTAGCAGGTGGTGTATGTATAACGGCATTTAGTATGTTGCATAGAGATATTGTAACAACACAAAATGCGATGCAAATGCCAGATAGGTTTGGCCCATTTGAACCTTGGTTTTTCTTTGGTGTAGCCGCGGTTGAAATTGTAATGATAATAGCCTTCGGATTTGCGGTTATAAAAAGTATTGTTAATAGAAAAAGTTTGGAAAACCACGCATGGTGGCTAATCTCTACAGTATTTATAATCATGATGCCTGCATTGGGTCGAGGAATTCAAAATATTTATGTCAATATGAATATTAATGATTGGCCAAATATTGATATTATGACACCTATATATTTCACTCAAATAATTATTGTAGGTTTGGTTTTACTTACAGCATGGAAATATAAAAAACTAAAACATGCTGGTACTTATCTTGCTATTGGAGTGAACTTATATACATGCTTTTTGGAACCACTTGGTAAATCAGAAATTATACAGACTTTTTTAGAAACTTTTATAAAAGGATAACCTAAAAATCAAAAAGTATTGCTAAGTCAAATATAAAAAATTGTTTAAAAAGGCTTAATTCATTGAATTTTTATAAATTTAAAGCTATGCTAAACTAAAAAATTTATGCTTATTTACACACAACCTTTATTACATAATACTCTGCAAATTAAAAAATAAATGTTCATTATAAATATTACTTACAAAACGGAATTGGAAAAAGTTGACCTATTTCTAGATGAACATATTGAATTTTTAAACAAACAATATGAATTGGGAAATTTCCTTGCTTCCGGACGAAAAATCCCAAGAAATGGTGGGATAATTTTATCTAAAGTTAATAGCAAATTAAAATTGGAAAAAATTATTGAAAATGACCCTTTTAAGAAAAACGAATTAGCGAATTATGAACTGATAGAATTCGTACCGATCAAAACTAGTGAAGAATTGAAATTTTTAATTGGAAAATAAGTATCAATACACAGTAATGTATAAAAATGTTTACTCGATTGTGTGTTTTATAATTTTAAGTTAATTAACTAACTTTAAGGAATTAATAACTTTAGCCAAAATTTTAATGAAGTATAAGCTATTCATATTAGCATTATTCATTTTATGTTATTATACCAACAGTCAAACATCTAAAATTGACAGTATAAAATACAAATTTGTAAATACTAAAGAGCCAGATTCTATACGTTTTGAATCTGGGCTAAATGCTTATATGATTTTATTTAGACAAAATTTAGATTCTGCCAGAGGTTTTGGAAATCAAGTTTTAAAATTTTCACAAGAAAAAAATAATAAGCAATGGGAGGCGACTATACTTCGTTTTATTGGAAATTCTTATGCTGCTCAAGGTGATTTTCAAGATGCTTTAAAATTATTTTATAAAAGTCATGATATTTTAAAAGAATCATCAAATAAAAAAGAAATGGCGACAACTTTTAATAATATTGGAACTACATATTATGAGTTGGGTGCTTTTACTAAAGCATTAGATAATTTATTACAAGGGTTGAAGTTGTCCGAAGAGTTGAATGACACCATTAATCTGGCAAGACTTACTAATAATTTAGGAAACGTTTTTTTAAGGCAAAAAAATAATGTTAAAGCCCTTGAATATTACACTTACAGTCTTAATTTGAAGAAGAAGATTGGCGATAAAAGAGCACTAATTGCTACATACAATAATGTTGGATTGGTTTATAGTCAATTAAAACAATTTGATTTCGCATTAGAAAATTTTTTAAAAAGTGCTCAACTTGCAGAAGCACAAAATGATTTGAGATCGGTTACTAGAGCTTATAATAATATTGGTGAAATGCTTAATATGCAAGGTAAATATTTTGAAGCCTTAGAATATTTAAATAAAAGTATAAATATTAAAAATGAAATTGATGATAGAGAGGGTTTAATGAGTGCTTATTTATACCGAGGAGGTGGAACATATCTAAATCTAAAAAAATATAATAATGCGAAGAATGATTGTGAAAAAAGTTTAGAAATAGCGAAAGAAACTGGAGTGCTTATTGCCCAAAAAGAATCTTGTGAATGTTTAAGCAAAGTTTGGGAAAGTTTGGGTAACTACACTAATTCTCTTAAATATTTTAAGCAATCCATTCAAGCTAAAGATTCCTTATTTAATATCGAAAAAACCCAAGAGATTACGCGTCAAGAAATGGAATATCAGTTTGAGCGTCAACAACTAGCAGATAGTATTGCGTTTACGAATCAAAAAACAGAGCAGGATTTACGGTATGAAGCAGACTTAGATAAACAAAAAAATAAACTTAGACTTGTAATTTTTAGTGTTCTCGGATTACTAATCATCGCAGGTATTTATTGGCGGTCTAGACAAAAGAGCATTAAACTTAAGCAAGAGCGAGAAGTAATCAATAAACTGAAGCAAGTTGACCAACTAAAAGATCAATTTCTTGCCAACACATCACACGAATTACGCACACCTCTTAATGGTATTATAGGCTTGTCAGAATCTCTTAAAGATGGTGTTGCAGGAAAATTATCGCCTAAAGCCATCGATAATTTAGATATGATTGTTAATAGTGGTAAGCGTTTATCTAATTTGGTTAATGACATTCTTGATTTTTCTAAATTAAAGAATAAAGATTTAGCACTGTCTTTTCAACCTGTTGATTTTTACTCAATTACCAATTTAGTTTTAAAAATTTCTGGGGCATTAGCAAAAGGTAAATCACTTAAATTAATCAACTTAACTCCTAAAGATATCCCTTTGGTTGATGCAGACGAAAATAGACTTCAACAAATACTTTATAATCTTATTGGAAATTCAATAAAATTCACTGAAAAAGGTGAAGTACTAGTAAATGCTGAAGAATCAAACAATATGCTATCAATTTCAGTAACAGATACAGGTATTGGAATTCCAAAAGAAAAATTTATTGACATATTCAAATCCTTTGAGCAAGTAGATGGTTCTACTGAAAGAGAATATGGTGGAACGGGTCTTGGTCTGTCGGTTACCAAACAATTAGTTGAACTTCATGGAGGAACCATTTCTGTAGATTCCGAAGTCGGGAAAGGTTCAATTTTTACTTTTACGCTACCTCTAAGCAAAATAAAACGACAAGATATTTCAAGCTCAAATATTGATAATTCAGATGAATTTATTCAAAATATAGAAAATGAATTAAGTAATGTGGCGAGCATCAGTTCAGATATTCAAAGCTCTAACATTACTGTTTTGGTTGTGGACGATGAGCCAATTAATAGACGTGTGCTTGAAAATCATTTAAATGTGGCTGGTTATACAGTAGTTGAGGCTAATAATGGAAAAGAAGCTCTTGAACTTGTGCAAAAAAATAACTTCGACTTAATTCTGCTTGATATTATGATGCCCAATATGTCTGGATATGAAGTTTGTGAAACCATTAGAAAAACATATTCACCCAGCGAACTCCCCATTGTATTGCTTACAGCCAAAAATAGGGTTAGTAATTTGGTTGCTGGATTTAATGTTGGCGCCAATGATTATTTAACCAAACCATTTTCTAAAAGCGAATTGCTAAGCAGAATAAAAACGCATTTAAATTTAAACGGTATTCATAAAGCAACAAGTCGATTTGTACCTTCAGAATTTTTAAAATCTGTTGGTAGAGAAGCCATAACCGATGTTGTTTTAGGAGATCATATTGAAAAAAAAGTAACCGTTTTATTTACAGATATTAGAGATTATACCAATCTTTCAGAAAGTATGACACCACAACAAAACTTTAAGTTTGTTAATGCTTATGTAGGAAGGATGGGGCCATTAATTACAAAAAACAAAGGCTTTGTTAATCAGTATTTAGGGGATGGCATTATGGCCTTATTTCCTAAGAATTCAGAACATGCCTTAAGAGCAGCAATTGATATGCAAAAAGAAATCATTGAATATAATTTAAAACGTTCAGAAGAAGGATACGAAAAAATAACTGTAGGAATGGGGCTTCACACAGGAGATTTGGTAATGGGTATTATTGGTGATTCATTCAGAAATGATACAGCAATTATTGCCGATACTGTAAATACGGCTTCTCGTATGGAAGGTGTAACAAAACATTACGGGGCAAAAATCATTATCAGTGAAGATAGTTTAAGTACCATAAAAAATAAGGAGATTTTTAATTTTAGGTATTTGGGAAAAGTAAAAGTAAAAGGAAAAAATAATGTAGTTGCTATTTATGAATGTTTTGATGGTGATGAAGATGAAATATTTCTATTAAAACAAAAAACATTAAAGAAATTTGAAAAAGGATTGAGCTATTTTTTTAATAAAGAATTCCCTAAAGCTTCAGCCGCTTTTGATAATGTTGTAACAGAAAATCCAAAAGATACTATTGCTAAATATTTTATTGCTAAATCGGCAGAATATACTATTTCAAGATTACCAGAAGATTGGGATATGGTAAACTCCATTGTTGAAAAATAATTGAGCTGTTAATGTTGACTTTGATGTTTTTTATTTTAAAATTTCAATTGTTCTTTAATATATCTTTTCTAAAATAAATTTGCCTTTCTTGACATATTCAAATATTTTTCAAAGCGTTTGTTGATTTTAAGTTGTATGTGGCTCATAATTCTTTGCCTTGCTCCTTCTTCATTTTCAAATAACTTTGAAAACCGATTTTCTAATTTTAAATAATCTTCAACATTAATTGAAGGTATATTAGAATCTAATTGAAAGATGTTCTCATTTCTTGGATCATTTCTATATAATAACCATTGACCTGAATTAACCGCAGCTTCATGATATTGCTTTGAGTTTTCCATATTAATCCCATGCGATTCACTATGGCAATATGCAATAATGATGGAAGGACCATCAAAACTTTCAGCTTCATTAAAGGCTTTTAAGGTTTGTTCTTGGTTAGCACCAATGGCAACAGAAGCAACATACACATTATCATAAGTCATTGCCATTAAGCCTAAATCTTTTTTTTGTTTTTGTTTACCAGTAAATTCGAACTTTGCTTGCGCACCAAAAGGTGTTGCTTTTGATGCTTGAGCACCAGTATTATCATATATTTCATTATCTAAAACCAAAATATTTACATTTTTTCCAGAAGCTAAAACATGATCGATTCCTCCAAAGCCAATATCATACGCCCAGCCATCGCCTCCAACAATCCAAACACTTTTTTTAACCAATGCATCACAAATCGTTAATAGCTGATTTGCTTCAAAAGAATTGATTGCTTTTAATTCTTTTTTCAATGTTTCAACTCTAATACGTTGCTCATTGATTTGTTTTTCATTTAGTTGGTTAGTTTTAAGAATATCATGAACCAAATCAAAATTTAATTTTGGTAATAGTTTTTGCAATACATCTTTTGCTTGTTTTTCTTGCTGCTCCAATGATAATTTGAATCCTAAACCAAATTCGGCATTATCTTCAAACAAAGAATTTGACCAAGCAGGTCCTTTTCCTTTTGAGTTTTTAGACCAAGGTGTTGTGGGTAAGGCGCCTCCAAATATGGAGCTGGCTCCAGTGGCATTGGCCACTAATAGTCTATCACCAAATAGTTGCGATAATAATTTCAAATAAGGAGCTTCACCACAACCTTTAACGCCCATTGGATATTTAAACAATGGTTCTTGAAGTTGTTGCTGACTTACTTTAGTTACGTCAATTTTATTTCTATCAAACTCTGGAATGACTTTAAAATACTCCCAGTTTTCTTGTTCTTTATGTAATATGGGTTTTTTATCTACCATTTTCAAAGCTTTAATACTACAAGCATCTACACAATTTTTACACCCATTACATTGTTCTGGATTTATTTGAATGGTGTAATTAAGTAAATCAACTTCCCAATCCAGCCCATTAGATTTCACCGATTTAAATTGTTTAGGAGCATCATTTAAATAGTTGTCCTCATAAGCTTTTATTCTTAATGCTCCTTGTGAACACGCCATACTACATGCCCCACATTGCGTACAGGTATTTGTATCCCAATTAGGCAAGTAATGTGTTGGCTCAACAGTATTAAATTGTGATGTATTTGTATAGTATGTACCATCAGCTGGCAACAAGCTTACTGGAATATCATTGCCATTATTTTTTAATAAACTTTCTAAAAGTGTATTTGAAAAGTATTCAGCTTTATTAATTAAATTGTCGTTATTAAGTTTAGTAGAAGTATCAACTTTATATATAAATTCTTTAATTGTTGATGAAAAATCAGGTAGAATGCTTTGATTTTGTATTGCTAGAAAGCAAGCTTGTAGAATTGAGACATATTGTTCATTTAATAATTTTAAAGTCTTTATTTCATTTGTATTTACAATTAATAATTCTACCTTCTTTTTGATTATTTCCTGTTGTTTTTTTGCCGATAAACTTTTCAAGAATTTTTTAGATGAGTAATAAGTGTTCACTAAAATAATGCCGCCTTTTTTTATGGTATTTAATACACTATCATTTTCTAAAAAGCTTACATTTTCACAAGCAATAAAATCGGCATTTTCTATGAGGTAAGGTGCTTTAATTGGTTTTGAAGCTATGCGTAAATGTGAAACACTTCTAGAATTTGATTTTTTATAATCGCACTCCATATAACCTTGAACGAAGGTGTCAACTTCTTTTCCAATTATTTGTAGAATGCTATTGAAGTTTTGGGTACTGTTTTTATGCTTGTTTTCATAGAAAACAGCTTGTTGCATATCACAAATCGAAATTGTTTTTTCTACTTCTAAACTTAAGTTTGTAACATCATCTTTTATGCCAATAGTAAAGCTGTTTTTTGGGTGCTCTTGTTTTAAACTCTCAAAAATAGCTTGTACCATGTTAGGTGTAAACTCTTTTGAAGATAACCCATAGCGACCACCAACAATTCTTGGAAGATAATTAATGCTTTTATTTTGAAAAGCTTCTGAAAAGGATTGTAAAACATCTAGATAAAGAGGTTCACCCGAAGATCCGGGTTCTTTTGTGCGGTCTAAGACTGCAATACTTTTACAGGTTGTTGGTATAGCTTTTAGTAAGTATTTAGCACTGAATGGTCTATATAAGCGCACTTTAATAAGGCCATATTTATTGCCTTTTTTATTTAAATAGTTTATGGTTTCTTCAACGGTTTCAGTCGATGAAGCCATTGATATAATAATATGCTCTGCTTCTGGATGCCCAAAATAGTCAAACAAATGGTATTGCCTGCCGGTTAATGATGCATACGTATTCATGGTTTGTTGAACACTATCCGGACAATTATTATAAAAGGTATTGATTTTTTCTCTGCTTTGAAAAAACACATCAGCACCTTGCGAGGTCCCTCTTAAAACAGGACTATTAGGATTTAAAGCGCGTTCTTTATGTGTTTTTATGTCATTAGTATTCATTATAAACTTGATGACGCTATCTTCAATGATTTCAATTTTTGAAATTTCATGAGACGTTCTAAATCCGTCAAAAAAATGAATAAATGGTATTTTAGATTCTAAGGTTGCTGCTTGGGCAAGCAATGCAAAATCTTGCGCTTCCTGTACAGAAGCACTTCCTAGCATGGCATAACCAGATTGGCGTACAGCCATAACATCACTATGGTCTCCAAAAACTGATAGCGCATGTGTAGCAATACTTCTAGTGGCTACATGAATAACATTTGGGGTTAGTTCACCAGCAATTTTGTACATATTTGGTAACATCAACAATAACCCTTGAGATGCTGTAAAGGTTGTAGATAGTGATCCTGTTTGTAATGCGCCGTGCATAGCACCTGCTACACCAGCTTCACTCTGCATCTGATAAACCGTTGGAACATTTCCAAAACAATTTTCATTCCCTTCAGAACACCATTGTTCAACCAATTCACTCATTTCTGAAGCAGGAGTAATAGGATAAATAGGCATAACCTCATTTGTTTTATACACTATTTGAGCTACTGCTTGATTGGCATTAACAATTTTAAATTCTGAAGTTTCCATTAGAATAAATTTTGAATGAAAATGGATTTGATAAGAAAAAAATGGCTACTTGAAAATTTTGAAAGCAGCCATTTTTTTACTCTTTTTGATTTTACTGTTTGATGATTTCTAACTTAACTGGTGTTGGGTTAGTTATAATATCGAATACAGGAGAGAATTTTGCTAAGTTTGCTAATTGCTCAGCAGTAGCATCCGATTTAACTTTCAATTGAACAGTTATACCATCAAATCCTGTTCTAACTTTTGGGTCTAATCCTAAAAATCCGTGTAAATCTGCATTTCCTTTGATAGTAGATTCAGCGCCTTCGATGTCAATACCGTTTGCAGCGGCATGATAAACCATAGCTCCTGTCAAACAAGAACTTAATGCGTGTAATACAACTTCTGGTGGTGTTACAGCCTCATCTTGCCCTAGTAATACTTGCGGGTGACTACACTCCATTGTGAAAGTTTTTTCACGTGTGATGTCTTCTTGACCTGCACCATAAAAACTTTTGATACTAGACACACAATGACCGCCATCAATCCAATTGTTTTTTGCTCTGAATTCGAATTTTGCTAATTCAGGTTGTTCTTGAATGTGACCAATGGTTTCTACTAATTGATCTACGTTTACTCCGTTTTTTACATTTGCTGTTGTAATCATTTTTTCTAATTTTTAAATTGTTAAACATTATTGTTTGGTTGGATTAAAGCCAATGCCGTGCCAAACTGTATAACTAATTGTAAATCAATAATTTAAAATGAATTCGATTACAAACACATTTAACGAAATTTCAATTATTTACGAAATATCGTTAACTACTTATGAGATATCGTAAGTTTAGATAGGTCGTTCTATGTCTAGTGCCTTAATCCTAGAGGCAAGTGTGGTGGATGGTAATTGTAATAATTCTGCAGCTCCGTATTTTCCAGATATTTTCCATTTGGTTTGTTTTAAAGCCTTTAGAATATTTTCTTTTTCTAATTCAATTAATTCTTTAGAAGTTAAAATTTTTGTTTCAGAAATATTATTATCATGAATAATTTCAATAATAGAATCGTTTGGAATGATAGATTGCCAATTTATTTTACCATTTTGAGATACAATAACTGCGCGTTCTATTAAGTTTTGAAGTTCCCTTACATTACCAGGCCATTTATATGAAGAAAGTAGTTTTTTATCATCATCCGATAATTCAACAATAGGCTTGTTTATTTTTTTTGAAAACTGTTTAATCATTTCCTTGGCAATTAAACAGATGTCATTACCTCTTTCTCTAAGGGCGGGAACCTCAATAGGAAATACGTTTAGTCGGTAATATAAATCTTCCCTAAACTTTCCTTTCCTTGAAAACTCTAGAAGATTTCTATGTGTAGCTGCGATAATACGCACATCTACCTTTATAGTTTCAGAGCTACCTACGGGATCAAATTCGCCTTCTTGAATAATTCGTAATAATTTTGGTTGGAGTTCTAAAGGCATTTCACCAATTTCATCTAAAAAAATTGTGCCTTTATCTGCTAATAAAAACCGACCTTTTCTACTAACAGTCGCACCTGTAAACGCGCCTTTTTCATGCCCAAATAATTCGCTTTCTATGAGATTTACAGGAATAGCGCCACAGTTAATTCTAATTAATGGCTTGTCGTTTCTATTACTTTCTTGATGAATGGCTCTAGCGACCAATTCTTTTCCAGTTCCTGTTTCTCCATGTATTAAAACCGTTGCATCGGTTTTTGCAACTTGCTGAATTAAATTCAAAGCTTTTTTCATGGCTTTATGTTCGGCTATAATGCCATAACTGCTGGTAAGCTCTTTAATTTCTTCCTCTAAATATTTAGTTTGCTTAGTCAATAAATTTATAGTGTCTTCTGCAATTAAGCGTTCTTCAATATTTCTTAATATAAGCGTATAAAACACTTCCTCATCATTTCCATATTTGCTAATGGTTCCTTCATTTAAAGTTTCAGTATTATTTGATCCAAAGACTTTTACAATATTTGGCAAATATTTATTTATTGATTTTTTTTCATCTTCTAAACCTGATTTAACTAAAGATTCAATTAAATCAGCACTATCATCATCAAAAAAGAACAATACATTACGTTGTAAAACATCATCGTTTTCAAAAAGTTTATTAGCTGAAGGATTAGTAAGAATAATTCTAAAATTATTATTAAACATAATAATGGCATCCATAGCACCATTAATAAGTCCGCTCATTTTACTATTTGCAATCTCTTTTTCCTTTTTGGAAGCAGCCAAATTAGACTGAATTAAATCCAACTCTCTGTGTCGTTTAATCAAAACTGCTAAAATACCTTGAGCAAAACCGGTATCCTTTGTCATTAATTCTAAAAAGTGTGGTCTGTCTAATTTTAAAACGGTTGTTTTTTCTAATGCTGTTATGGATGCAGAACGAGTTTCATTATCAATTAAAGCGTATTCCCCAAAACAGTCGCCAGATTTTAAAGTATCATAAATATGATCTTTTTCATGCACCTTAACAGTTCCTTGCACTATAGCATACATAGTGTCTCCAATATCACCCTTTTTAATAATAGTTTCATTCTTGATAAAAGTTTCTTCAGTAGTATTATCACACAGTTTTTTTAGAGATTGTTTAGATAATTCTGAAAAAAATGGAATTTCAGATAAAAAACTAATTAGGCTTCCTGGTGATATTTTATCCATAGGTTTAATTAATGTAGCACTAAATATATTAAATTATTATATGATTTTGAGATCCTGCTGTTTAAACCTAACTTGTTTTAATTAAAGTTTTTGCTAAAATACTTTACATCAAAAAGTATATTGTATAGAGATATAAGTAGTTGCAGCAAATTTAACGCAACCATCGATATACAAATGACATCTGACAGAAAAGAAAAACTAAGATTATGAAAGCATTCGATTGACCTTGATTATTTTTTCTTTGTCATTTTTAAGCTGTGAAAAATGAAAAAATGAAAATTCACACGAAAACTATGTCCCTACTGATGTTTTAGTCAAAATTAGAAGATTTTACACAATTGATAAGGTATTTGACTTTATTAATAGTTTTGACCATACAGTTGAAAACATTCATTCTCTAACATTTACATCTAACCTCCCAGCTGATAGTCTACAACATGTATTAGATTATCTAAATGCAAAGACTTATACCAACGACGGAAATGCATGGTTTGTTAATGGATATTTGCACTATCAAACAAAGGTGATAACAATTTTCCCAAGATTATTTGATATGAACAATACTTCATATCAGGTTGATTGGTTGGGATCAATGGATATTTCAAAACTAAAAGATGATACTACTAGTGAAACTGCTGGATGCATAATTTTTTTCATGTACCAGAAGGACATGAGAAGAAATGGGAAAAGAAGTTCGAAGAATATGACTTTGTGGAATGGGCTGAATTGAATTATATAATTGAAATAAATCCTTGGCCATAGATGATATAAAAACAGGCAACAACAAAGATGTATATAAAAAATAGACGAAGTAGCACCATATTCAAGGGGTTTCGCTCGTATCAATCTTAATGCTTAACCTAAAGTCTAGTGCTTCGAAATTACCTACTTTTCATTTACCCACCGTCGTATGTCATTTAACAAAAACTTACCAAATTAAAAAAATAAGAATTAAAAAAGATGGTCATAAAACAATGTTTAAATAATTAACACTTTTACCTTTGTGCTTTGAATTAATTAAAATAAAAGTACAAAGTGTATCAAGAATTAGAACAATATATAAAAAGTTATGGAGAAATAGGAGAGAACGAATTACAGCAAATAATTCAAACTTTCAAACCTATAAAAACTACCCGTAATGAGATTTTATGCAATATTGGTCAAGTATGTAAGCATTTTTATTTTATTAAAAAAGGATGTTTAAAGTTATATGAAATAGATAATAAGGGTAACGAAGTTACAGGATACTTTGCATTAGAAGATTGTATTATATCAGCAAATACTAGTTTTATCCTTCAAAAACCATCAAGAGATTGTTTAGTTTCATTAGAGCCTTCTGAACTGTTAACTATTTATCGAGATGATTTTTTTAAATTAGTTGATACAGTACCTCAATTTGCTAATGTTTATCATAAATTTATGGAATTTGCTTTTATTCATTCTCAAATGCGGATTTATAGTTTTTTAGGAATGGAAGGAATTGATAAACTTCGTTGGGTTATGGAACACGAACCCAAATTACTATCTCGCATTTCTAGTAAGGCAGTTGCTTCATATTTAGGAATGACTAATTCTACGTTGAGTAAACTTCGATCAAAATTAGATAAAACATTGTCATAAGACAACTTTTAAACTTTCTAACCATATGATATTTGTAATGTTGTTGAACAATGAAGTTCACATTTAAAATACATATATTATGCCAATTACAGTCACATTTACTGAGGGAGTAGTTCCTTCAGAAAAACACGGAAAAGTAATAAAAGAAATCACAGATGCTTTTCTTGAAAAGCACGGTTTAAAAGGGAATACCGTGATGACACCAAATGTAACAGCACAACTACACGTGCAACCTAAAAACGAAACTTTTTCTGGTGGAGAACCAATAGAAGGTGCTTGGGTAGAAATAAAATCACCTTCATTCGCATTAGCTGAAAGAGCCATTCAAAAAAACTTCTTTGCAGAAGTAACAGAGATTGTTCATAAACATTCAGGAGGAAAACTACCAAAAAAACATATCTGGACTAACTCGTTGCATACAGTAGATGGAACTTGGAATATGGATGGTATTGCAATGACTAATGAAGAATTAGGAGAGGCAATTAGCCAAGGATAATTGATAGTTAAATAGAGGAAGTATCATCATTTCCTCTATTTTTTAATTTAAAACAAATAAAAAGTGAAACACATATTATTTATAGTTTCAAGTACCGACAAAACAGGTACAGGACAACACGCTACAGGTTATGAGTTTTCTGAAATTGCAGACCCATATTATGAATTTATCAACAAAGGATTTACAGTAGATTTCACAAGTATTCATGGAGGAAAACCACCTTTTGTAGGGTATGATTCATCTCAGAAAGTTAGTAAAGATTTCATAGAAAGTAATGGATTCAAAAGACTTAATTTCAGTCACAAATTAAGTGATGTTGATGCAACTGCATATGATGCTATTTTCTTCCCTGGAGGTTTAGGATTAATGACTGACATGGTGAACAATGTATTGATTAAAGAAATCATTAAACAAACATACGAAAAAGGAAAAATTATTGGTGCTGTTTGTCATGGCCCTGCTGCCTTGCTTAATATAAGATTAGCCAATGGAAATAACTTTTTAAAAGGAAAGAAAATTAATTCATTTACAAAAGCAGAGGAAGAAAAAGATAAACATACTCTTGGAGATGTTATTCCTTTCATGCTTGATGAAGAGCTAATAAAACAAGGAGCAATATTTTCACATGCTGAACCATTTAAGCCATTTATTGTTAATGATAAGAGTTTAGTAACAGGTCAAAATCCTGCTTCTGCATCATTTGTTGCCTTAAAAATGATAGATTTATTATTGAATTGATATTTTAAAAATATCCTAAATAAAAAACGCAATACAACAAGCCATGTAAACGCAATAACGGCGGAATTTTCTGTAGAAAATTCTCGCCTTTTTATTACCTTGGTGGCGTCAGAGGAAAGTAGTCGCGTACTTTCCCGTTACTGACGCTTAAACACGTTGTAATACATTAAAAAAATGGACAAAATAAAATATAAAGCAATACTTTTATTGCCATTTTTTCTGTTAAACTGTCAGACTTACACTGAACAATCAAAAGCATATTCTGTAGACATTAAAACTACAGCAGAACGTTTGGCGTTATTTGGAGAAAATATAGTTTCTACACCATTATATCAAAGAGATATAGCAATTTCTCCCCAAGGCGATGAACTTATCTATACATTAGGTGATTACAAACAAAATAAAAGATGTCTAGTCTTCTTAAACCAAGAAAATGGAAATTGGACAAATGCACAGATTTTAAATATATCAGGAAAATATCAGGATATAGAACCATTCTATAGTAACAATGGAAATAGATTGTATTTTGCATCAAATAGGCCAATTTACGAGGATAAATCAAGAAACGATTACAATATTTGGTATACTGATCGTATAAAAGGTGGTTGGTCTGAACCCATTGCATTAGATTCAATTATAAATAGCAAAAGTGATGAGTTTTTTCCGTCATTAAGCAACAATGGAAATTTGTTTTTTACAGCGACAAGAGATTATGGAATTGGAAGAGAGGACATTTTTATTTCTGAATTTATAGATGGTAAATTTCAATCTCCAAAACCATTGCCTGTTGAAATAAATACTACATCATTTGAATTTAATGCCTACATAAATCCAGAAGAGAATTTGATTATTTTTAGTTCATTTGGAAGGTCAGATGGATTTGGTGGAGGAGATTTGTATATAAGTCGTAAAGATAGTTTAGGTAAATGGACAAAATCCAAGAATTTAGGAGAGTTAATCAATTCTGATAAATTGGATTATTGTCCGTTTGTTGATTGGAAGTCTCGTAATTTTTATTTTACAAGTGAGAGAATAACACTTGACAACAAAAAATTAGAAAACATTGATGAACTAAAAGAACTTTCTAATAGCACGTTAAACGGTTTTGGTAATATTTATAAAATTGGATTTGACAAATTAGAATGACAAATTAAAACGTTTTACAACAAAGCCGTATATAATTTATTGCTTGGTTCTCGCCTACTCACTAAAATCATTAGGAATTTTGAAATGCCAAAAAAAATTAGACACTATTTGAGGGTATTTTATGAAAAGGAAGTTCTTTTTTAAAGTCTTAAGAAATAGTTGTTTCTTTTATTACTTGAGTTTGCTCTCTTTTTCGTTTCAAATCGATCCAACACGTTTTGAATATCCTCACTTATTTTTAGATTCTACTACCTTAGCATAAATTTGTGTGGTGGATAAATTGGTATGTCATAACAATTTTGATATGGTTTCTATGGGTATTATGATAGCTAATTAAATCACGTAGGATTTTATGAGTATCATCCTCACTTAAGTAAAGTGCCTTAATAGCACTAACTGTAATGATTTAGACTCTTCTAAGAGTTGTTTGTGGCAATCAAGTTGACTTGTACACTTGGTCTAAATAAACATTCAATACTCTTATTTTATAGGTACTCCCTCGACCTCTATTTTTAGAGTTGTCCCAATCTTTGACCAAAATAGTTCGTTTAAGACTGATTTCTGAACGTTATCCAATTACCGTAATTCAAACATAGATTGCTAACTTATTCGAAGTACTTCTTGATTTTCTTGTGAAGAAAATAACGGAAAAAGTGCTGTTTGTCTGCATTCTAGATGGCTTTAGTTTAACATTTTTTTGAAAAACTGAAAGTCAAATTGCTTTTAAATACTCTTTAAAGTTACGACAATAGTAGTAAGAAAGTGCACACCTAATTGCACACTAAAACCAAGAAAAGAACTTTGTAAATATGATTTGCTCTCCTTTGATATCATTAAAGATATAAAAAATATCTACTTTGAAAAGTTGAACTGGTATTTCTAAATTTCGTTCCTATACATATTTCCTTTGCAATTTTTGGCTTATGCTCCTTTTTTTTAATCAAGTTTAAGGCAAAACACCTTGGGATTATTATATTGTAAAAAATAAAACTTCGAAATAAATGAGATTAACTGGTATTCTACTCATATTAACCCTAATAATTTCAAGTTGCGTTAATACCAGATACGTTTATCAAGTAGATAAAGGTAAATCTTTGGATTTTTCGTCAGGTAAATGGATATTAAACAAACCACATACCGACGGTAAAATAGCACATTTAGAAGAAATTGCTGTAAGAGAGTTCCGTTCGATAATCAAAGATTCACTGTTTGAAATTGAAGATTTAAATGGCGAACATTTGATAGGTTCAAAACTTCCCTACAACCTATCAAAAGATAATTTAAACGATTTAAGAGTTGGAACTGATTGCGATTTTTTAATCAATTATAAGGTAGATATTCTAAATGATGGACTTAACTCTTTGAGTGCACCCCCTCCAATAGGAACAGTACGAAAAATCAATGAAGTATTAGTTGAAATTTCTATCTATGATATTGCAAAGTCAGAAGTGTTATCCCGTACCTCGATCATTGGAAAAGCAAAACTAGATATTAGTGAGGATGATTCTGGCTGGGACATTGCAGATACCCCTGAGATTATATCGAGAAAGGCATTATCCAATTTGATAAAACAATATTGCCAAAACAAAAAGTAAGACCCAAACAAAACATTCTATATGCATCATTAAGGTCTTATTTTACAATTACCACACAAGATTTACTTAGATAGATTTAAGCCGAGATTGACTTGTATCATGAACGGGAAAAAACCTTCATTCCCCAAACTATCAAAATAATATTGTGGTCAAATATCTACTAAAAAACAAAAAACACTGATAATCATACGATTAACAGTGTTTTAAT
>TARA_R110002051_G_scaffold80954_3_pt1 | contig 19750 bp, 17 predicted proteins | sample TARA_R110002051 | Tara Oceans TARA_R110002051 (sample SAMEA4397023) | marine metagenome | biome: Polar Biome; feature: [MES] marine water layer (ENVO:01000295) within the mesopelagic zone...; material: water (ENVO:00002006), including particulate matter (ENVO:01000060) such as......
CGACGTTGCCGAGAAGGTCGGCGCGATCACCGGCGAGCATGAGCTCGTGGCACTGGCTGGCCCCGCGAACCGTGACGGTCGCTACTTGGCCGATACCCTCGCGGGCGATGACGTAGCGTCCCTGCCGGCACTCGGCACCGCCATTGTCGGCGTCTTCGACCTCACCGTCGCGAGTCTCGGTTCGACCGAACGCGCGCTTCGGGCCGCTGGTCGCGACATTCGCGTCATCCACACTCACCCCGTCTCGCACGCGGGCTACTACCCCGGCGCCCAGTCGCTCTCGCTCAAGCTCATCGTTGATGCCGAGACCGATCTGATTCTCGGCGCTCAAGCTGTCGGCAAAGAGGGCGTCGATAAGCGCATGGATGTGCTCGCGACCGCTACGAGCTTCGGCATTCCCGCGAGCGCCCTCGCTGATCTCGAACTCGCCTACGCCCCGCAATATGGTTCGGCGAAAGACCCCATCAACCACCTTGGCTATGTTGCGAAGAATTTGCGCGACGGACTCAGCGCCTCGATCCAGTGGCACGAAATCGATGCCGAGCTGGCGGCAGGAGCATTGCTGGTGGATGTTCGCACCGTCGCCGAATTCGAACGCGGCGCCATCCCGCACGCCGTCAACATTCCGCTCGATGACTTGCGCGGTCGACTCGATGAACTCGGCGACCGCCGCGTTATCGCACACTGCCAGGTGGGGCAGCGCGGCCACACCGCCGTGCGCATCCTCGCCCAGAACGGCTTCGATGCCGTCAATCTCGATGGTGGCTACCGCACCTGGAGTGCCGCCACTTCGTAGACCAACACGTTCTCACCGCCCATTTCTTTCACTCAACCACCCATCCCTCACAGAAGGAGTCTCATGAACACTGTTACAACCACGACCCTGTCCGAACTCACCAACCCCGTCATCGTTGATGTGCGCGAGCCCGTCGAATACGTTTCGGGGCATGCACCCACTGCTGCGAGTATTCCCCTCGGAGAACTCGTTGCTCGCGTCGAAGAAATTGACCGCGACGACACCGTGTACGTCATCTGCGAAAGCGGCGGACGCAGCGCGCAAGCCGTCGAATGGCTCAGCACTCAGGGCTTTGATGCTGTCAACGTCGAGGGCGGAACGTCGGCGTGGCGCAACTCGGGTCTCCCCGTGACCAAGGGCAACTAACCATGACCACGGATGCTGTCGCTGCCCTCACCACGGAACGCGAGGCCAACCACGACCCCGAAGCTATGCGCAAGGTCATGAACCGCCTCAAGCGCGCCGAAGGACAACTCCGGGCACTCATCGAGTCGATGGGCCCGGAGTCGAACTGCAAAGACGTCGTCACGCAGCTCTCTGCTGTGAGCAAGGCGCTTGACCGGGCTGGCTTCATGATCATCGCGAACGCGCTCCAGTCGTGCTCCACAGAAGACGCGGATGGCAACACGGGCAGCCACGACGGAATGACTCAAGACGACATCGAGAAGCTGTTCCTCACTCTCGCCTAGCGGTGTCAGTCGTGACGCCTACTCTTGAAACATGGCCCGAGCTGTAACTAACTTTCGCTGCACTGAGTGCGGCTGGACCTCCATCAAATGGGTCGGTCGCTGCGGCGAGTGCCAGCAGTGGGGCACCGTCACCGATGCGGGAGCCAACACCGGCATCGCCAAGCGCGTCTCGACCGTTGCTGTCTCTGAAGCAAGCGGTGCACGCTCGATCACCGAGATCGGCGCCGAGTCGGTCGCGCACTGGCCAAGTGGCATCACCGAGTTTGACCGCGTGCTAGGCGGCGGCGTCGTTCCCGGTGCTGCCATTCTGTTGAGTGGCGAGCCAGGCGTCGGCAAGTCCACGCTGTTGCTCGAAGTTGCTTCTCGGGCAGCGGCATCCGGTCAGCGGGTGCTCTATGTCACGGCCGAAGAATCCGTGAGCCAGGTTCGTCTGCGCGCCGAGCGCACCAACGCCCTTCACCCGTCACTGTTCCTCGCTGCTGAGACTGACCTCGGCACAATTCTCGGCCAGATCGACCACGTGAAACCTCAGCTCGTGATCGTCGACTCCGTGCAAACCGTCGCCTCCGCCGCAACAGAGGGCATTGCGGGCGGGCCTTCTCAAGTACGCGAAGTCGCCTCTACTCTCATCCGTGTTAGCAAAGACCAGAACCTGCCCATTTTGCTCGTCGGCCACGTCACGAAAGATGGCAACATAGCGGGCCCACGACTACTCGAACACCTCGTGGATGTCGTGCTTCAGTTCGAAGGAGACCGCCAGACAGCGCTGCGCTTCGTGCGCGCGCACAAGAACCGTTTCGGCTCCACCGAAGAAGTTGGCTGCTTCGAGATGACGGGCGAAGGCATCGCCGAAGTCTCCGACCCCAGCGGCCTCTTCCTCTCCCACGCCCGCCAACCAGTGAGTGGAACGTGCGTCACCATCGCGCTCGAGGGCAGACGTGCCCTCCCCGTAGAGGTGCAAGCTCTCATCGTGAAATCGCAAGCGCCACAGCCCCGTCGCGTAGTCAACGGAGTCGACGCTTCTCGAGTGGCGATGTTGCTCGCGGTGCTTGAGCGACGAGCGGGAATTCCTCTCTCGACGTTCGACGTGTACGTCTCGACGGTGGGCGGCATCCGGGTCACCGAACCGGGCGCAGATCTCGCGATCGCTCTCGCCATTGCCAGCGCCTACAAAGACAAAGCGTTCTCCGCCACGATGGCTGTCGTGGGCGAAATCAGCTTGGCTGGCGAAATTCGCCCCGCCTCCTCCGCAAAACAGCGACGAGCAGAAGCGGCGCGTCTCGGGTTCAGCACAGTGCTTGATTCCGATGCGGCACACGTGCGCGAAGCACTCCGCCTCGCCTTCGCGAGCGCCACCGACGAACGCGTACAGATTCCGGAGTTCTAACCGTAACGACGCAACGGCGGCCCATCCGAAGATGAACCGCCGTTGCGACACAGAACGTGGAAGCCGAGTGGCTAGCCGAACAGAGTCCAGAGACCCCAGTCCTCTACGCGCCAGCTGATCCAGCCGTTTTCGCGCTGCAGGCTCACCAAGATCGAGTCGCGCTGGCCGTTATCGGGCTTTACAGCGCGGCACGTGAAAGTGTCACCCACAAGTACCGGCGGTGTTGCCGGGCAGTCGAGTTCGATGTTGGCACCCAGCGTTGCCGCCTGAGCCTGAATCGAATTCTCGATCTGGTTACTAAAGGTCTGAGGGATGAGCGAAATGATCAGCCCTGGAAGAATCAGCATTCCGATCACGAGCGACACAAGAGTTGCCGACCACGTAGCGATCGGAGCAATTCCCTTGCCGGTCTCGCGCATCGTGCGGATACCGCGGATCACGAGGTAGACGGGAGCCGTCAAGAATGCCCATGCAGCGTTCGCTGGGTGTTCATGACCCCACACCTGCAGCAGAAGGTTGTCGTAGGCGGCAAGACCCAGCACAACAACGTAAGGAGCAATCCACACAACAAGCAGCAAAGGCAAGTTGTCGCCAAGACCAGCAACGGCAATCAAGAACATGCTGACAAGAAGCTGCAGGAGAGGAAGGACTGCGATGAGCCAGACTGCCGGGTTGTAGGTGCGGTGTTGACGAATCTCGCGCTCAGGCGCTTCTTCTTCTTCCGCGTAAGCACTCAGGGTGGATGCACCAGGCATCGTGTTCGCGTGAGCAGCAGCAGACTTCGGCAGCAGCAAAGGCTCGTCACGTTCGCGAGACTCATCAATAGGAGCTTCCAACTCGCGCAGTGTCATTGCGAGAAGTGGTTGAGCGCTCAGCTCGTCATGAACAGGGGCCGTCTCGGGCTCTGGCTCGCTACGCGTCTCAGTGACGAGGAAATCGTCATCGGTGCGTTCCCGATCACGTTGCTCTCGTCGCGACGGCAACTCGCTTGAATCGTCGTCGAAGTCATCGTCGGCGAATGCCAGCTTGGTCGCCGGCTGCACAACGATAGGGGCGCGAGCATCTGAGGTGTGCTCAGTCCAGGCTTGGGCATCCCACCAGCGCAACTGGGGCAGACCCAAAGGGTCTGGGTACCATCCCGCTGGCACACCGAAACTGTTGTCTTCCACGTTGAATAGAGTAACGGGCGCAGACGGGGGATAGAAAGGCCTGTTTATAACATTGATGTTGGGCTGAGTCTGGATGTAACCCGAAAGAGTGCCGAAAAAGGCCCGAAATGCTCTCTTTTGGGCTACTTGTCCCCTGAACTGGGTCAGGTCGCGAGAAAACGCGCGCGGACCAAACTACGGAAAAACTTGGCAGCAACGCCCGTCACGAAAGTGTGAGGGCATCCAGAATGTCATCGGGCGACGCTTGCATAGTGTGAGGGCCTGCGACGTCGAACCAGACAGACTCCAAAACACCCTTATTAGTCTCCAAGAATGCCCTCAACTCATCGGCACGATAAGCGACAACCTGATGGTCAGATTCCTCGGGCACCATGGCCACGTAGGTGTCGACCGAGGAGAACAACAAGAGCATGTACTGGTCGGCATCCCCACGCCGAAATACGCGAACTTGAGGCTCCCCCGCCTCCTGCGCGTCATCGCCACTACTGACATCGACCAGCATGGGCACCATGACGCGATCGTTGCGCAAGGCGAGCGCCACCGACATGGGGTCACCCGCTTCAAGAGCTTGCGCGAGCATGGGCGAACTGAATTCGGCGCTCTGCGCCGCGGAGGTTGAAGAAGTCATGACCTATCCGGGTTAGTTCAACAAGAACTGTTTGGTGCTCTCAGAGCTAATGTCGCCAAGTGAAACCTCAAGGTGATAGCTGGCACCACCCGCGGTAACGACAGGACGGTCCGACTCACACGTGTCTGTCGCCGAGCGGGTACGGTCCCACTCGATCGAGCTTGATTGCACCGGAACTCCCGGCTGCAGCACCACAGTGCCCGCTTCACCGCCAGTTTGGCAGTGCTTAGAGTTCCAGATTTCGTCTTCGCCGCTAGTAATAACGAACTCTTGGATGTCGCTGCCCGCCTCAACAGAGCACGGCTCCGTCATGGTGCTCTTGATAGAGAACGACAATTGGGGGTTCTGCCCCTCGTCGTAACTGGAAGCGTCGGTGACCGCTTCGAGCGTGAGCTTGGCAGGGTCACACACGGTGGAGCCCGCGGCATCCGTCTCAGCTGGAGTATTGGATGACGCGCCAGCCGGTGTCTCACTCGGGGAGGGAGAAGCGGGATCTGACGATGCTTTGGGGCCGAACACAATCAACAGGATGATTGCGATCACAGCGAGGAGACCTAGCCCGACTATCAAGCGTCGGCGCCAATACACGCTGCTTGATTGTGGGCCGACAGGGTTCCTAAACGTCGACATACCGCAAGGCTAAACGTCTGGGGCCGCTAAAGGTGCTTCAGCATGCGCGTGTTGCCGAGGGTATTGGGTTTTACACGGGAAAGATCCAGAAATTCGGCCACACCTTCGTCAGGCGACAGCGACAACTGGGCGAAAACGGCAGGATCGACCAGTTCTTCTTCTACCGGCTCGAAACCGTGGCGACTGAAGAAGGCGGTCTCGAAGGTCAAACAAAACAGGCGCTCGAGGCCCAGCGCGCGGGCATCCGTCTCAATATGGTTCAGGAGCGCATGACCAACTCCCTGTCCAAGCCATTGCGAAGAAACAGCAAGAGTGCGCACTTCGGCCAGGTCTTGCCACATCACGTGGAGGGCACCGCACCCGATGACGGTGCCGTCTGGGGAGACCGCAACCCGAAACTCTTGCACTGCTTCGTAGAAGACAACGAGATCTTTACCCAGAAGGATGCGCTCGTTGACGAGAGGCTCCACGAGACCCTGAATTGACCGAACGTCGGCGGTGATCGCCGGGCGGATGCTGAATGTGCTCACGCAATAACGCTACCGCTCGAGACCCTCGCTGATGACACGGCATGCCCTGCCGCCGGCGCGGACTCGCGAATGTGCAGTGACGGCAGCAGTTCCACTCGCTGCACCGGGCGACTAGAGCCTTCAGTGAGCCGCGCCACCATCGTCTCGATCGCGAGACGCCCGACCTGTTGCTTTGGAGGCCGGAGCGCCGTAATGGGGTGCTCCCCGCTTGCCGCGAGTTCATCGTCGTAAGCAACAATGGCGAGGTCACCCGGCATCTGAAGGCCGCGATCAATCGCTTGCTGCTGAATCATGATCGCTTGGCGATCGGAATGGATAAGCAGCGCTGTTGTGCCCGTTGCTGCGCAGCGATCCAACAAGCTATCAACCAGTTCGCTTCGTTGATCGCCGCCGAGGTCATCCATTGACACTTCACAATCGAGCGTCGACTCAATCGCGAGCTCAGAGGTGGTCTGCTGCCAGCCCTGCCTCAATCGAGCCGATGTCGGCGAATGCGAGTCGGTGATGAGACCGATGCGAGTGTGCCCTGCCGACGCAAGATGACGAGCAGCGAGAGCCCCGCCAAAGGAATGATCTGTCGTGACCCATTCAGTCTGAGTAAGCGCAAGCGAAACAGGGGCACGCCGCTCCACAAGCACGATCGGTGTCGGCATCGCTTCAAGCCAGCGCAAGATCTCAGCGCCACCCCGACCGCCGGTTTCTGGAGCAACAATCAGACCGTGGATGCCGCCAGATTTCACGAGCGACTCCATCTGCTTCGCTTGATCCTCCACCGAATAGCTCGCACCCCGCAAAACCAATTGCACGCCAGCATCCGTTGCAGCAGCCCTCGCGCCCATCACGATCTGCGGCCAGTAATAACTCAGCGACGGAATCACCATTCCTACCCGGAATCGTGGTGGACCTGGAGTGTGCGCCCCCACCGGCACTGTCGTGTCGAGATGGCTTCGAAGCGTCGCGCCGCCGTGCACTCTCGTCAGCAGGCCCTTATCGGCGAGATCACGCAGATCACGACGAATCGTGAGATCGGCGACTCCGAGACTGCGGGAAATTTCCACGACACGGACCGAGCCGGCACGACGCAGTTCGTTGAGGATCCACTCGCGGCGCTCAAGACCAAACGCAGCGTGGTTGGCGTCGTCGAGCATCCGGAGTCCTCAGTTGTCAATGAAACGGGAAACAAGTGTGCGGGAGCGGATGCCGAACCAGAAGCGATTCGGCATCCGCCCCGCGCTCAGCGCTGATCTACCAGCGCAGGCTGTGCGCGATTAGCATCCACCGAGATCGCGCCACGGGCCCCATTGACCCCACTGGTCGCTCGGCTGCTGGTTGCGAGACCACCACTGCGCCTCCCACCGGTGACCGTCGTGCACGACGACTTCGCCTCCCGTGTAGATCGCACTGTTGGTCCAGGCGAGCGTTGTGCCCGCCGAGCACTCAACGGCTTCGCCAATCTCGGCCCAGGCACCCCAGGTGACCGAGCCGGGAACGAGGGCGAGAGTCCACCACTGCGCTTCGAAGACCGCACCGTCATAGCTGACCAGATCACCGGCAAGATAGATCGTCATCGCCGACCATTCCGCTGGCACGACCGTGATGGTGTTGCTGGAGCTGACGCTCGCATCCACCGTCGACGTCGCCGTAATGACAGCGCTGCCTGCGGCTATCGCGGTGACGGTTCCATCCGAGGCGACCGTAGCAACGCTCGAATCGGATGACGCCCACGTGACACTCTGATCGGCGCGAGCCGGCGCAACCTGAGCAACAAGCTCAGTCGTGTCACCAACGGCGAGTTCAGTCTCACCACTGATGTCGATCGAGACAGGGACCGCGGCAACCTGCGCCACAGCCAACCAGCTCAGTACGGGATCTTGCGATCCGACCTTTGCCGCCGAATAGGTGACCGTTGTTGCTTCGTCGAGAGTGAAGTCAACGGTTCCTGTTGCGGTGATGCGGCCTGAACTCAGACTGACGTTTGTGCCGCTGATCGACTCATCTCCAAACGTGACCGTCTGCGAGATCGTGCGGGACTGATCCCACCACTCGCGGAAGCCCGCGGTCAGTTGATAGTCGCCAGCGGGCAGCGGGAGGACATACACAATCTTCTTGTTCGATCCCGCCCAGTAGCCGGTGGAGAACTTGTCCAGCGGGTCAGTGCCTGACTTCACAGTGATGCCATCGGCGAGATGACCCCACTCGGTCGCCGAGGGAGACACTCGATCAACAGAATCGTTGAGCAGTTCAACGTCTGCTGCGATCGCGTCGAACTGCGGCGATACCTGCCCTGAAGCGAGACCACCATTGATGAAGTACTGCAGCCCCGCAGGGATCACTTCAACACTGGCACTGAATGCTTGCTTCTTTCCTTCCGCATACGCTTCGGTTGTCCATCCGGAGACCTGAAGCGTGGAGTACGCCGCACGCTCAGCGTTCACGCTCGCGTTCGACCACGTCACTGCGCGTTCTTCGCCATCAATCGTGAGCTGCGCGGGAAGCGCATCGTCACCCTGTAGCGCACCGATCAGGCCCAGCCCGATCGACTCATCCGAAATATCAGCCGGAATCAGACCGTTGAAGGCGTTCTGTAGGCGCTCAACGAGCTGAGCGACACCGATAGCGTCGAGGCCAGCTTGGCCCTCAAGCGCAGATTCTGCGGCTGCCGCCGTTGCCGAGAAGACCGCCCAAGTGTCCGGCGAGTAGTCGCCTTCGACGGGCGAACCGACGCCCGCAAGAGCCTCCTCAAGCGGATCGACATCGATAGCACCAGTGACGTTGCCATCAATGATCTGGAACGCATCAAGAGTGATCGACCCTGCCGTGAGCTCGAATCGCACGGTGTGATCGCCGTCGCTCAAGCCGCGCAGCGTATACGTCGCCTGACGCTTTCCGGTGTTTGTCGTTGCCGCCTTGAGCGCGACTTTCTCGCCATCGACACTGATCGTGAATCGCGCCGAACCGTTGTTCGCCCCAATCACATCAATTCCGGTTCCCGAGAACGGCACCTCGAATGAAGCGCCGACACTTGAAGTGACGGAGGTGGAACGGTGCCAGTCGGCAGCATCACCGAAAGCAGCCCGGTGACTCCACTCGCCCTCAAAGTTCACGACACTATCCATGCTGTCGATGAGCGCGTTGGCGTAGGGAGCGTAACCGTCAATCTTCGTGACCGTCAGGTTGTCAAATGCGGTGAGGTAGTAGTCAGAGCCGAGATTGACCCGACCGCCCAATTCGGGGTTCGAGTCGGTGAACGTCGCTACTGCCTCGCCGTCGATGAAGGCGGTGATGTCGGCACCCTTACCTTCAACTGCGAGCGTGTAGCTTTCTGCCGCCGAGACCGATCCCTGTTGGAGAACAGTGTCGTGACGGTAGAAGCCCCACGAGCCGTCCTTGCTCACCCGCAGGTTATACGCGGCATCGCCGATACCCATTCCGTGCTGTTGACGGATGCCGAGAGTGGCGAGTCCCCCGTCAGCGTCAGGGAAGGAAGCATCCACCGTTGCCGTGTAGTTCTGCCAGCGGAAGTCACCAACGAGAGTGTTGGGCAGGCGCGGGTTCCAGGCTTTCGTGTTCTTCATCGACTGGTCGAGGTACTGGTAAAGCACTCCGTTGCCGTCGACATCGCCGACTTCCCACGCACCGGTCTGGTCGACCATGTAGCGAGGCTGGTCACCGCGCGATTCGAGGTACGGCACCGACTCAGTGTCAGCTCCGTTGTTGATTCCGACGTCAACGTTGCCCTCTTCGGCGTAGTCGAAGTTGTCAGCATAGAGGTGACTGTCGTCAGTGTCGTGGTTCTTGCCCGTCTCGTCTGTGTCGAGCACGGTACGGTCAAGCGATTCCGGCAAACGCACTTGCATCGCGGGGTCGCTACTGCGGTCGAGAGTCGTGAACGTCACGATGGACCGCGGCTGCACGGTCACGGTGTAGCGGTCATCCGTTCCCGGCAGCACTTCATCGGCCAAGTGCATGAAGTTATCGTCGTACCCTTCACCGGCACCGGATGCGCGGGTCTCCCATACTTCGAGAGTCTCGTCGTCGCCCAACTCGAGGTTCGCGGTTGCGATGCTGTAGGTCTTCGTCTGGTCGCTGTCGTTGACGACGACCGTCGTGAAGTCGGTGAGATCCGGAGCGGCAAGAGTCATGTAGCTGGGGGCTCCGTTAGAGCCGTCGACGTTTTCCGTTCCGCTTACTCCGCTGTAGCTCGCTTCGGGGATGGTGCGCCAGATGCCTGCCGTGTTGTCCTCGTTCTCCCACCCCGTCTTGGCGAAGCGCGTGAAGTGCTGCATGACGTAGACGGCTGCGTCGTAGTGGATGTAGCCCGACCACGGATCGCGAGCGCTCACGAGTTCTTTGTGGCTGTACTGCGCACCCTCATAGAAGGAGCCGATAGCTGGCTGGAAAATGTAGTGAGTGCGCTTGGAGTTCGCGTAGCTCTTAACCACACGGTTGGCGAGGTCGAGAGCGCTCTGCACTCCACCGATACCGGTGCTCGCCCCATCAGGGCCCTCAGTGTTGTTCACCCGGTAGTCAGTGGCGCCAAACGAGCCAACACCCTCGCTGTACCACACCTCCTTGTCTTCACCCGTTGGCGTTACTCCGGTCGCAAGCTTCGTGTACGGCTTGTACGTTGCGCTGCTGCTGTCTCCGTCATAACGGTCGTCGGTGTTGTAGTGATAACCAACAGCATCCACTGCTTCAAAGAGGTCGACATCGGTCAATAGTGCTGGGCCAATGTTCTTCTCTTGGTTTTCGTCAGAGGCGACGATCTTGATGTTGTTGTAGGCCGCCGCTACTGCCTCTTGCTCGTCAGCGGGGATGCCGTAGCGAGGGTCGGAGAAGTCAGTGTCCGTGGCGATAGCGTTCTTGTACCACTTGATGAAGCTGACATCGGGGTTGCGCGTCTCGTTGGTGTCAGGGTTGACGTAGTCGACCATGTAGCCGTACTTCTCGTAGGCATCGAGGATCGTCTCTTTGTACCAGCGGTACATTTCGTCGTTGCCGGTTCCAGCACTCCACGCTTCTTGCACCCACATCGGCATGTTCCACCGCAGGAACGAGACCTTGACGTCAGGGTTGACCGTCTTGGCATCGGCTGCGAGTTGGAACCCGGGCGAACGCGAGGCGTCAGCGAGTTCGTCGAACGTGCGCATCGTGGTCGCTTCCGACCCTGTGGAGTTGTTGGTGTCAGAACCCATCTCCATTTTCACGTGGTCGATGAGCGGATATTCACCGCCGAAAAGCACCTCGATAAGTTGCCAGTACTGTTCTGGCTGCTCTGCTTTGTAGTCCATCAGCAGGTTGCTTGTACTGTTTCCGCTGATCAGACCGAGGCCCTTGAACGGCAACCCGTTGACGTTCTCCGGATGCACGTTCGCACCATCGACCAAGATCTCGACTGGATCGTTGGCGGCGTGCACGGCGGGCGCGGTCAATAGACCGGCACCGAGCGCAACGAGGCTTGCTGTGGCAATAGATGCCGCACCAAATCGTCTTCGTGATTTCATTTGTCCTGACTCCTTTGTCTGTGACGGTCTAACGGTGGTGGTGAGCGGGCTAGCCCGCTCTATGCACGCGGATGCCCTCGAAGATCAGTCATCCGCATGCGGGGTTCGAACTCAACAGAATCGAACGAGTGCAGTCGTGATCGAACAGAATCGAACACATTCGATGTTCGGTGTCGGCTACTCATCGACCTGCCCCAAGAGCGCGTGTGATACGAAGCGAGCGGTCGCTGAGGCCACGCTTTCGAGTTCAAGAACGACAACGGTGTTCGCTCCGGAGCGCACGACCGGCGCAGGAACGAAGAGGGTCCGCTGCGGCCCGCTGCGCCAGTAGCGACCCAGGAAGAACCCATTGATGAAGGCGTAGCCCTTCCCCCACTCGGCTGTATCGAGAAACAGCGTTGTTGGCTCGTCGACGGTGAATTCACCACGCAGAGCGACCGGGCCAGCGATAGCACCGCGCACGGTGTCACCGCTCTGCGGGCCCTCACTCAACTGGGCTCCGAGGTCAGCAATATCGATAGGGGTAGCAACCCAGTCGGTCAGTCGCTCTCCAGCGAGATAGACGTCGCCAATAAGTCCTTTGGCTTCTCCCAGTCGGCCGGCGTAATTGACGCGACCCTGATCTTCAACGAGCACGCTGAGCTGGGAGCCGCGCGGTATCGAGATGCGGCTCTCGTGCAGCATCCGCGAGAGAATACCGACGGCAATCCCGTCGACTTCCACCCAGGCTCGATCTCGAACTTCACCGAGGTCGAGCACGGCATGCCCGGCATCCGCGAAGGCGCTGTCAGGAATCGTGGTCTCGTAACGCACAATTGCGCTCAAGTGCTCAAGCTCGTCGAAGCTCAAGGGGTTCTCCGCGCGCACGCCTTCGCGAGCGTTCAGGGTTCGCCAATCCCCTAGGTTGCGCAGCTCGCACTCGACGCTGGGCGCGGCAACAGCGGCGGGTGCCTGAGGCGCATTCGAGCCATCGCTAGCGGGGATCGGGGCGTAACGGCCGATCACGTCACGGAACGCGAAGTACTTTTCGGTCGGCTCTCCCGCCTCGCTCAGCGGTGCGTCGTAGTCATACGACGTGAGAGTCGGCAGATACCGCCCTTTATCGTTTGCCCCGTTAGTGAGCCCAAAGTTGGTGCCCCCGTGGAACATATAGAAAGTGACCGACGCTCCCGCGGCGAGCAGTGTGTCGAGTTCTGCTGCAGCATCCGCCGCGCTCGTCGTGTGGTGATACGAGCCCCACCAGTCGAACCAACCATCCCAGAATTCGGCACACATGAGTGGTCCGGTCGGTTGGTGTTCGCGCAAGGTCGCGAGGCGTTCGGCTGCCCGCGAACCGAACGAGCCCGTCAAGTGGATGCCCGGCAAGCTGCCATCGGAGAGCATCTGGTCAGTCGGCTGATCCACCGTCGTCAACACGGCGTCAATGCCGCTTTCGCGCGTCAGCCGCACGAGCTCAGCAAGATATTCCTTGTCGTTGCCGTAGGCGCCATACTCGTTCTCGATTTGCACCATGATGACGGGACCACCGCGACTGATCTGACGCGGTGCGACAGTCTCATAGACGTGTGAGAGATAACGCGTGACCTCGGCAAGATACCGGGGCTCCGACCGACGCAGCCCGATATCGGGCATGCTCGTCAGCCAGACGGGAAGGCCGCCGTTATGCCATTCTGCGCAAATATAGGGGCCGGGTCGCACAATCGCGAACATGCCCTCTTCAGCAACTACGTCGAGGAACCGGGCGAGATCAACGTGACCGGTATCGACCCATTCGCCTCTGCGCGCTTCATGGGCGTTCCACGCGACATAGGTCTCGATGGTGTTGAGGCCCATCGCGCGCGCCTGACGAATACGCTCACGCCACAGCTCGGGGTGCACGCGGAAGTAGTGAATCGATCCCGCGAGCACCCGAAACGGGGCTCCGTCTAGCTCAAAATCGGTCTCGCCGATGCTGAAAGTTGCCACGCGCGATAGTTACTTCAGTTCGGTGACGGGTGCAGCATCCATGTCATCGAAGGCTTGGTTTTCGCCAGCCATCGCCCACACGAACGAGTACGCAGCGGTTCCCACTCCGGAGTGAAGCGACCAGCTGGGCGAAATGATCGCCTGCTTGTCAGCGACGACGAGGTGGCGCGTTTCTTCACGCTCTCCGAGCAAGTGGATGACGCGAGCATCTTCAGGCACATCAAAGTAGAGGTAGCACTCGGTGCGGCGGTCGTGAGTGTGCGCCGGCATCGTGTTCCACATCGAGCCCGGGTGAAGCTCAGTGACACCCATCACGATCTGGCACGACTTCACACCGTTTTCGTGAATGTACTGGTTGAGCGTGCGACGGTTCGAGGTGACTTGGTCGCCCAACTCGCGCACGGTTCCTTCGCCGGGTGAGACAAGCGCTGCGGGGTAGCTCGTGTGCGCGGGGGCGGAGAACAGGTAAAAATGCGCGCCGTCTCCGGCAGCAGCACCCTCCGCATCCGCAAAAATCACTTCCTGAATACCGCGGCCAAGATAGAGGCACGCGCCCTTAACAAGGGTGTACTCCTCACCATCGGCCGTGACCGTTCCGGTGCCGCCCACGTTGATGATGCCTACTTCGCGGTGCTCAAGGAAGTAGTCGCTTCGGATCTCGGGGTAGCCGGGCAGCGACAGTGCCGCGCCCGCGGGAACTGCTCCTCCGATGACAATGCGGTCGTGGTGGGTATAGGTCACGTTAATTTCACCCGCGACAAAGAGTTCTGGAACGAGGTAGTTCGCCCGCAGATCTTCCGTGTTCATTCCGGGAATCTGGTTGGGGTTGGTTGCGTAACGCTGCTGCATCTGGTTCTCCTCTATGTCAGGGGTGGTTAGCGGTTGAGCCAGCCGCCGTCGACGGGCAGTGTTGCCCCGGTGACGTAGCTGGCGGCGTCGGAAGCGAGAAAGACAAAGGCTCCTTGAAGGTCGCCTGGTGTTCCCCAGCGCCCTGCGGGGATGCGCGCGACGATCGACTTTTCGCGCTCTTCGTCTGCCCGGATTGCTGCCGTGTTATCGGTGGCCATGTAACCGGGAGCGATTGCGTTGACCGTCACACCGGATGCTGCCCACTCGTTGGCGAGCGCTTTCGTGAGCCCCGCTACGGCGTGCTTGGATGCCGTGTAGGCGGGCACGAATACTCCACCTTGGAACGAGAGCATTGAGGCAATGTTGATGATGCGTCCATAGCCCTGGTCGAGCATCCGTCGTCCTGCAGCTTGAGACAAGTGGAAGACAGCGTCGAGGTTGACTGCGAGCACATCTCGCCAATCGTCAGCGGCGTAGTCGACAGCGGGCGAGCGCCGGATTGTTCCCGCGTTGTTGACGAGAATATCGATGCTTCCCAGCTCAGCGACCGTCTCGTCGACGGCAGCATGAAGCTGCTCGGGCGTGGCCGAAACGAAGTCACACTGCATCAGGTGAACTCGACGGCCGAGAGCGCGGATGCGGTCGGCAGTCTCGCTCGCGTCGCCCCGGTCGAGCAGGGCAATATCCGCCCCCGCTTCGGCGAGCGCAATTGCGGCGCCTTGGCCGAGCCCGCGGGTGGAACCTGTGACGAGCGCGACGCGACCGTCTAGTCGAAAAGTGTCGAGGATCATGACTGACCTCCTGCGTCGGTGGTGGTTGCGGTGTCGGTGCTGTGTGCGGCCGCGGCTGCGGCTGCGGCTGCGGCTGCGGCTGCGGCTGCGGCTGGCGCGACGAATCGAGTCGTGAGCTCGCCCAGGCCCTGAACGCGCACCGTGACTTCGTCTCCCGCGGCAAGGGCTCGGTGGCCAGCGAGGGCCTCGGGAAGCTTCTGGGGTGAACCTGTAGAGATGATGTCGCCGGGCTCGAGAGTCATCGCTTGGCTGATGTAGTGCACGAGATACGCCATCGAGAAGATCAGCGTTGACGTGCTCTGGGAGACAGTGACTGTTCCTTCCCGCACGACCTCCATCGTGAGTGCGTGCGGATCAACCACGTCATCCGCGGTCGTGATCATCGGGCCGAGTGGTCCAAAGCCGTCAAAGCACTTGCCGAGTTCCCACTGACTGGATCGAGCTTGCCAGGCGCGGTCAGACACGTCATTGAAGAGCGTGTAGCCAGCGACGTAATCGAGCGCAGCTTCGTGAGACACGTTGCTGGCGCGTTGCCCAATAACGAGAGCGATTTCACCCTCGTAGTCAACGTCGATACTCGCGGCAGGGATCACTACCGGTGCGTCAGGCGCGTTGAGCACGTTAGGCGTTTTGACAAAGACGTCGGGGAACTCGGGGTCGGGAGCGGAGTCGTCCGCTCCCACCGGTACGTGCCCGCGATAGTTATAGCCAACGCAAATGATCTTGCCCGGGCGAATCGGCGGACAGAATTTAACATCGGCAAACTCGATGAGGGGGCTGTTCGACCGTGTGATCGCTTCAGCAACACTCGCGCGCAACTGGGCGTCGCTGAGAATATCGACGACCGAAACTCCGCTGCCGCAGACGTCAGGAGTCAGGGGAAGCAGTCGGTCACCTGCGGACGTTTCGACCACCGCAGCTGGTTGTTCTACACCAGCAATAAGCACTGTCACTAGGCGCATGATTCTTCCTTCCTCGTTGCTTGCGTCGTCATCGGCCGCATCACCAGTAGCGAGTCCAGTCCGGACGTGTTGCCCGCGTCAACGCCTCGAGGTAGAAGTAGTCACCCCACAGGGTTCCCTCATCCACTCCAACATTCTTCGGAAGGTCATAGACACTGTGCAGCAACAGGGCATCGGCGTCGCTCGGCTGTGCCGGGGTGTAGTTCTCTTCAAGCGAGGCGAGGATGCGGCGAGCTAGAGCATCCGCGCGTGCGGCCCGCTCGGGGTTCTGTTCTTGCTTTGCGAGCTCAAAGAAGCCACAGGCTGCGATCGCAGCGGACGAGCTGTCGCGTGGCGCCCCACTGTCTTCCGCGTACGCCAAATCCCAGTGAGGAATCAGATCGGAAGGCAACCGGTCGAGGAAGTACTCGGCACAACGCCACGATGCCTCGAGCAAACGCTCATCGCCTGTTGCCTCATAGTTGAGGGCGAAACCGTAGATTCCCCACGCCTGGCCGCGAGCCCAGCACGACCCATCATGCGCACCCTGTTCCGTTGCCCCGTGGCGAGGAGCCCCGGTCTCAACGTCCCAGTAGAACGTGTGGAACGTTGAATCATCGGGGCGGAAGATGTTCTCTCGCAACTGCGTCGCGTGACGCTGTACGGCATCCGCGAACTTGGGGTCACCGGTCTGCTGCCCTGCCCACGTAAGCAGCGGCAGGTTCATGAGGCTGTCAATGATGGTGCGCCCGCGCTGGTTGGGGTCAGACAAATCTCCCCATGCCTGAATGATCCCGGCTGGTTCAAGAAAGCGGCCCATGAGCAGTTCAGCAGCAGCAAGCGCGGTCTCTCGTGCTTTCTCGTCGCCCTGCAACCGCCATGCCGGCACTGAAGCCAGACTCGTCAAGAAGCCGAGATCGTGAGTATCAAGATCTTCGCCCGCAGCAATGCGTCGGCCAAAGTCTGCGGCATAGCGCTCAGCCGACTCGCGGTAGCTGTCATCACCCGTCAGTTCCCACGCGAGCCACTGCTGGCCAGTCCAGAAGCTCGTGGTCCAGCCGCGGTTCGCCCCGAGTGCAAACTCGCCCTGTGCGGGGCGAAGTTCGTAGCGATTGTCGGTGGTCGTGTCATCCGGGTAGTTGCCATCGAAGGTGGAGATGTTGTTCTGCACCGTGGCCAGAGCCGCAGAGATCGCGCTCTGCTCGGTGGCAGCACGAGTTGAGGTGTCAGGGGTGAAGCTCATGTCTAAGAAAGTCCTTTAATAGTGGAAGCGGCTACGCGGCCGCGACCTCGGTGGTCTCGAGAACGGGGCGCAATGTATACCGCGCATTCGCCCACGCAAGGTAGAGGGCGGGTGCCGCCGTCAAGCCAAGCGCAACTGCGGGCAATGACGTGAAGAGCATCACTTGAGTGGCGAGCGCCGCCAAGGTGACGAGGCTCAAGTACCACCGACGCAGGCTCAAATAAATGCTGGCCTGAAGGATGTCGCGCAGTCGAGCTTTCGGAGCCTCCGAGAGCGCTACCAGCGCCACGATTCCCATCGCGGCGACAATCACGCACAGCACGGCGAGCAACGGAACCGTTACAACGGCGAATGCTGAATCGGAAAAGAACCGTACGTCGACGAGCATCACGACAACAGCCGCGGTGATCACGGCGCCGAGCCCAAGGGCACGACGCCACGTGGCACGCCATCCGACCAAGAAAGCCTCGGCTGGACCATCGCCCTTCTCGTGGTGGGCACGAAAGGCAGTGAAAGCTGCCGTGAGTGCCGGGGCGCACAACGGCGCCGCCAGAGCAATCAACGGCCACGAGTACATCGGGTCCGTGATGAAGAGCAACACGATGATGGGCACGCAGGCAATCGCGAGCAACAGATTGAGCACGAGGCCTAGGTAAGCAACCCCGAACACTGTCGAGTACATTGCATGGCTGATGCGCGGCATGCGGTTATCCCTTCAGCCCGCTCGTCGCAATTCCTTCAACGAAGAACCGCTGGCCGAGCATGAAGATGATGGCGATGGGGATAACAGAGATAGTGAGTCCGGCAAACAACAACGCATAGTTGGTGTCATAGAGATTGCTCACGAAGCTCTTAAGACCCAACTGGATGGTCCACAGGTTGGGATCACGCAGGTAGATAAGCGGACCAAGGTAGTCGTTCCACGTATTCACGAAAGTGAGAAGCGTCAGGCTTGCGAGCGCCGGAACCGACAGCGGCAACATGATGCGTCGCCAAATTGAGTACTCGCTCAATCCGTCGAGTCGTGCTGCCTCTGAGAGGTCTTCGGGAACTGTTTCGTAGAACTGCTTCATCAGGAATACGCCGAAGGCGCTGAAGGTCTGCAGGAAGATGATTGCCCACAGCGTGTTCGACACCTTGAGGTTCGACAGCAGGATGAACTGCGGGATCATGTAGGACTGCCACGGCACGGCAATCGTTCCGACGTAGAGCAGGAACAGCACGTCTCGCCCACGGAACTTCATCTTGGAGAAGCCGTAAGCAGCGAACGAACCTGTCAGTACTTGCAAGAACGTGACCGCGACCGACAGGACCAGGGTGTTCCTGATCCAGACGAGCATGTTCGACTCACTCCAGATCGCCACGTAGTTATTCCAAATGAAGATCTCAGGGACCCAGGTGACCGGTACCGAGAACACTTCGTTCGCCGACTTCAACGAACTCAGCACCATCCACGCGAAGGGAGCAAGAAGACCCACCGCGAAGAGACCAAGCAGTACGTAGCCAAGCACGCGAGCTGCACGGTCGCGGCCAGAGAGGCCGGCGCGGTCACGAGTCGGCCCTGGTTCTGACCCTGTCAGGGGACGCAGCCCGCGCTTGTTTGCTGCGGGAGCCATTAGCTCAGTCATTGGGCACTCCTTCTCTTGTTCCACAGGAACTGGAGGATGGTCACGGTGATGCAGAGGAAGAAGAGCGCAACGGAGGCAGCGGAGGCGTATCCGAACTGGCTCTCTTCAAAACCTTTGGTGTAGATGAACTGAGAGAGCACCAGCGTTGCCTGGCCCGGTCCACCATCGGTCATCACCAGAATGAGGTCAAAAATCTTGAATGAGTTGATCGTCAGGATCACCGTGACGAAGAACATCGTGGGGCGAAGGCACGGCAGCGTGACGTTGAAGAACCGCTGAATTACTCCGGCGCCATCCATTCGAGCCGCTTCGTGCAGCTCCCTCGGAACCGTCTGGAGGCCGGCAAGGAACAGGATCATGTAGTAACCCATGTCTCGCCAGGTGCTCACGATGACGACGGCCGGCATCGCCCAGTCCGCCGAGGTGAGCCATCCCGGGGGCTGCTCGAAGCCAATTGCCCGGAGGATCTCGTTGATCGGTCCGTAGTCGGGGCTAAACATGAGATTCCACACGACTGCAATTGCGACGATGGATGTGATGTAGGGGAAGAAGGCGGCTGTGCGGAAGAACGCAACTCCGCGCAACTTGTTGTTGAGCAGCAGTGCCAGGCCCAACGACACCAGAATGGTCAGCGGAATGTGCAGTGCCGAGTAGTAGAGCGTGTTTCCTAGGGCGATGTGGAAGCTACCGTCGCCGAGGAGCCGCTCGAAGTTGGTGAGGCCGATCCAGTCGGCTTTTCCAAAGACGTTCCAGTTGGTGAACGACATGTAGAACAGCACAATGATCGGCACGAGCGTGAGGCTCGCGAACCCGACGAAGTTGGGGAGGATGAAGCTCCACGCGATAAGGGTGTTTCGACGTCTCGCGCGAGCGCGTTGCGGCCGCGCGCGCTGTGGTGCGGTGACGTCAGGGGCGGCAGTACTCGCCATGGTGATCCTCCTGGACAGCGGGAAAGTTTGTGGTGGTTGGTCGGCCCGAGCACACTCGCTCGGGCCGACCA
>TARA_R110002051_G_scaffold308292_1_pt1 | contig 19744 bp, 21 predicted proteins | sample TARA_R110002051 | Tara Oceans TARA_R110002051 (sample SAMEA4397023) | marine metagenome | biome: Polar Biome; feature: [MES] marine water layer (ENVO:01000295) within the mesopelagic zone...; material: water (ENVO:00002006), including particulate matter (ENVO:01000060) such...
AAAAGGGCTTTACTATTATAAGAATCGTCGTAAGGGAAGTAAGGAAAATAGAAGTGCAAAAAAACTGCATCAAGAGTTTTTAGAGCTTTTAGAGACCTACAAACTAAAGGATAAGAAGTTTGTAGCACCATTAAAGGAAATGGTCTATGACACCTTTGTAAGTATGAATGAAGAAGCCATTAAAGAAACCAAAGAACTATCAAGTGGCATAGTTGCTATTGAAATGAAGTTAGATCGATTAGAGGAACGTTATGTTTTTGAAGAGATAAACAAGTCTCAATATGATAGATTCAGAACTAAGTTGGTAGCAGAAATTAATCAAAAAAAGAAAAATTTATCAAAACATAGCTTCGATAGTTCAAACCTTAAGAAATCAATTAATATAGCCTTGAAATATGCGCTCAATCTACCGCTATTATGGAGTTCTGGGGATATTGAGGTTAAAAGAAAACTTCAATACATGGTCTTTCCAGACGGTTTAGGGTATGACTTCAAAAACAAGAGAGTTCAAACTTTTAGAGTGAACTCTATTTTTGCTCAAATAGCCTGTCTATCAGATACATTAGGGGGAAATAAAAAAGGGAACCTTCAAAATAATATTGAAAATTCCCTTTTAGTGACCTCGACTGGATTCAAACCAGTAACCTCTTGAGCCGTAATCAAGTGCGCTATTCAGTTGCGCCACGAGGCCTTTTTTAAGTGGGTGCAAATATACTACAATTATTAAAAAAGAACCAAATTATTTTTTCAAAATTCTTATTCTTATTTTTGAGGCATGATTTCTAAAGAACTACTACAACCTTTCAATTACCTTTTCGATTCACAATTAATCGATAAGATAGCCAATATTGCGCTTATTAAAAGCTTTAAAAAAAATGATATTATAATTGATATTGGTCAAGATTTAAATTTTATTCCGCTACTAATTAAAGGAAACATTAAAGTATTAAGAGAAGACAACAATGGTGACGAACTCTTACTATATGTACTAGAGCATGGCGATACTTGTGCTATGTCTCTAACTTGTTGTATGGTTAAATCTGTAAGTAAAATAAGAGCTATTGCAGATGAAGATGTAACTGTTGTAATGATACCAATAGAAAACATGAAATTATGGTTTAATACTAACGAAAGCTGGAGAAACTTTATTTTACAAAGTTACCAAGTTCGTTTTGATGAAATGCTAGAAACCATAGATACGCTTGCTTTTATGAAAATGGACGAGCGCTTATTTAAATATCTTACAGACCAAGTAAAACTATCTGCTTCAACAAATTTAGAAATTACCCATCAAGAAATTGCAGAAGATTTACATACCTCTAGAGTTGTTATTTCTAGACTTTTAAAACAATTAGAAAGAGAACAAAAAATTGAACTAGGTAGAAATAAAATACAGGTTTTAGAGTTTTAATTACTTTAATTACTAACTCTTAATTACAGAACTTTATTTTTGCATAAAATTAAATAATGGAATATATATTACAACCATGGCCTTGGTTTGTGTCTGGCCCAATCATAGCATTAATCATGTTTTCCTTACTCTATTTTGGAAGAACATTTGGTATGTCATCTAACTTAAGAACAATGTGCTCTATAGGTGGTGCTGGCAAATTAGTCCCTTTTTTTAAGTTTGATTGGAAAAGTCAACGTTGGAATTTAGTTGTGGTATTTGGTGCTATTATTGGTGGTTTTATTGCACACAATTTCTTATCAAACCCAATTAACATAGACCTTAGTCAAAACACTTTAGCTGACTTAAAAACTCTTGGCTTTAACAATATTGGGCAAAGTCTTTTACCACCAGAACTATTTAGCTGGGACGCTGTGTTTAGCACAAAAGGACTTTTAATACTAGTAGTTGGAGGTTTTTTAGTAGGTTTTGGAACGCGCTATGCTGGTGGTTGTACATCCGGCCATGCTATTACTGGACTAAGCAGTTTACAATTACCGTCTTTAATTGCTGTTGTTGGCTTTTTTATAGGAGGCTTAATCATGATTCATTTCATATATCCAATACTTTTTTAAATGGGAAAATATATAAAATTTTTAGGCATAGGTATTTTATTTGGCATTGTATTAGTAAAATCTGAAGCAGTCTCTTGGTATCGTATTTTTGAAATGTTTAAATTTCAATCCTTTCACATGTACGGTATAATAGGCACCGCAGTTACAACTGGCATTATACTATTGTTACTATCAAAACAATTAAAAGTTAAAACCATAACAGGAGAAAACCTTAGGGTACCATTAAAAGAAAAAGGATTTATACGTTATATTGCTGGTGGTACTATTTTTGGTTTAGGTTGGGCGTTATGTGGCGCATGTCCTGGCCCAATGTATATTTTAGTAGGTACAGGTATATGCTCTATTCTCATTGTTATTGCCGCTGCACTTTTAGGCACATTTACTTATGGCTTTTTTAAAGATAAATTACCTCACTAAATGGAACTTACAGAACTATTCGGATATCTTGGCGCATTAATTGTTGGTCTTGTATTAGGCCTAATTGGTGGTGGAGGCTCTATTTTAACCGTACCTATCTTAGTCTATCTTATAGGTCTAAATCCTGTTGTGGCCACTGCATACTCTTTATTTGTAGTAGGTGTAACATCTGTAATTGGCGCTTACAAAAACTTTAAAAAAGGATTAGTAGACGTTAAAACCGCAATTATTTTTGCCATACCTGCTTTTATCGCTGTTTATATTACCAGACGTTTTCTTGTTCCTATTATTCCGGATTCTGTTTTTACATTGGCAGGTTTTGAAGTGACTAAAAACATCTTTATAATGCTGTTCTTTGCCATTATTATGCTTTTAGCAAGCTTCTCAATGATAAAAGCAAAAAAAAACACCAAAATAGATAACACAACAACTAAAATTAAATACAATTACCCACTAATAGCCATTGAAGGAATTTTAGTTGGGGCACTCACCGGTTTGGTTGGTGCTGGTGGTGGATTTTTAATTATACCAGCATTAGTACTTTTAGTAAAATTACCAATGAAAAAAGCCGTAGGTACATCGTTGCTAATTATTGCTGCCAAATCATTAATTGGTTTTCTTGGCGATTTATCTAATCTCACTATAGACTGGTCTTTCCTTTTAATTTTCACTAGTATCTCTATAGTTGGTATTATAATTGGCATATCCCTTTCTAAATTTATAAGTGGAAAAAAACTTAAAACAGGATTTGGATATTTCACCTTAATAATGGCTATTTATATTATATATAAGGAACTCTTTTAAGGCTTTGTGATAAATATCACATTTAAAAAAATGAAGTTTTGTAACTTTGAATTATTAAAAAACACAACTAATGAAAATTGAACAATTATATACAGGGTGCTTAGCACAAGGAGCTTATTATATTGAGTCTGAAGGTGAAGTTGCCATAATTGATCCGTTAAGAGAAATACAACAATACATTGATAAAGCAGCATCTAATAAGTGTAAAATAAAATACATCTTAGAAACCCATTTTCATGCAGATTTTGTCTCTGGACACGTAGACTTAGCCAATAAAACAGGTGCTACCATTGTTTTTGGTCCTGGTGCTACCACAGATTATGATATTTACTCTGCAGTGGATGGAGAAGAACTTAAAGTAGGCAAAATAACTATCAAAGTCTTACATACACCTGGTCATACGCTAGAATCTGTAACCTACTTATTAAAGGATGAAAACGGTAAAGACCACGCTATTTTTTCTGGTGATACCTTATTTTTAGGTGATGTGGGCAGACCAGATTTAGCCATAAAATCTGATCTTACTAAAGAAGATTTAGCCGAAATGTTATTCGATTCGTTACGAAACAAAATCATGACGCTAGCAGATGATGTTATTGTATATCCAGCTCATGGAGCCGGTTCAGCTTGTGGTAAAAATTTAAGTAAAGAAACCGTTGGTGTTTTAGGAGAACAGAAAAAAACCAATTATGCCTTACGTGCAGATATGACTAAAGCTGAATTTGTAAAGGAAGTTTTAGACGGTATTGCACCACCACCACAGTATTTTGCTAAAAATGCCATGATGAATAAAATGGGCTATGATGCTTTTGATACGGTTTTAAAAACAGGTGATGTCGCACTTAATCCTGAAGAGTTTGAAACTTTGGCAAATCATAAATCTGCGTTAGTATTAGATGTAAGACCACAAAGTGATTTTATTAAAAGCCATATTCCTAACTCAATATTTATTGGTTTAAACGGACAATTCGCACCTTGGGTTGGAGCTTTAATTACTGATATTAAGCAACCTATCATTTTAGTGGTACCTGAAGGCAAATCATCTGAAGCAGTGACACGATTATCTCGTGTGGGTTACGATAACACTTTGGGCTACCTAAAAGGAGGAATTGATGCTTGGCAAGCTGCAGGTAAAGCTATTGAAACATTAACTTCTATTTCTGCAGAAGCATTTGCTAACAAAGCAAAAACCTCAGCAATACATATTTTGGATGTTAGAAAAGACGGCGAATATCAGGCATCGCATATAGAGAATGCTCAACATTTATCTTTAGATTTTATAAATCAAAAAATGAATGAGATTAGCAAAGATAAAACGTACTATGTACATTGTGCTGGTGGCTATCGCTCTGTAATTGCCGCTTCTATTTTAAAAGCTAGAGGCTTTGATAAATTAATTGATGTTGCTGGCGGATTTGGTGCAATTAAAAAGACCGACTTACCAACTACCGACTTTGTTTGTCCGTCGACATTATAATGTGAAGTCTTAAAATAAAAAAAGACCTAATTTTTATTTAGGTCTTTTTTTATCTTAAACAATCTCAGCACTAAGACCTGCTTCCAAAAGCTTAGAACACCGTGGCTCTAACTCGTCGTAAGACCCCGTTTTAACGGTGCACTTACCCTTGTAATGCACTAACAAAGCAATTGCTCTGCTTGTAAAGATGTATGCTCACAGGCATAGACTAAAGTGTCTATAACATGGTCAAAAGTATTGACATCGTCATTAAACAAAACAATTTCATTAAGATTTGAAACCTCTTCTTCTAATAATAATTCTACTTGTTCTTTTTCTTGAAAACTCATGATATAAATGTAGTTAAAACAAAATTAAAAAATATTCTTTTAGATGAACAAAAAACCACACGATTTAAATAATATTGATGTGTTAAAGTTTCTAAGAATAATTAGTCTTACTTATGATAAATATAAAAAATGGACTGTTTAATTTTACTTAAACAGCCCATTATAACTTAGTATATTAAATAATACTTATAAAGTTAATTACATGGTCCTAACATAGTCCAACCACCATTTACACGCTCATAAAGATTACCAAAGTAAGTTACAAAACTACCAACACTATAGCTGACACCACTCTGCCACTCAAAGACGCCATCGCAAGGACCTGTTGGCACAACCGGATACATAAACTCTAAAGCAGTAATGTCGTTATCATTAAATTCGCCGTCTTCGCTCGTAGAAAAACACGCTTGCATCACCGAAGTTAAATCTCTACCAGACGGTGTACCAGGTATTTGAATTGCACCATCAGACCCTGTACCTTCATTTCCTTGAACACTAGACGGACAGCTTAAACGGTCAAACCAATCTGAATGACGAAAACCTATTGAATGGCCAATCTCATGTGTTATAACATGCTCATTTACATTGGTTGAAAATTGCTCAATATTGTAAATCTGAACAAATTTATTTGGCGCACCAGCTACCGAAGGAAAACCAGCTACACCACCTTGACTATTAGGCGTATTTACCGTATTGTCATAAACCACCATATCTGCAGCTTGAAAATTTGAACCAAACGTAAGATTAAATTGTAAAGTCGTATTTAAGCCGTTATAATTATCTACAGACCACTGTAATGCTGTTTGCGCTTTACTAGACAAAGACTGACTATTATTAGCGCTATAACCAAGAATATTAATGGTTTGATTATTACCTGTTACTAAATTAAAAGTTCTGTACTGTTTATCTAAACCTGAATGCGCTTCAATAAGTTTATTGAGCTCTTTTCTAGTGAAATTAATGTCGCTACCAATAAAGATACGCTCTTCTATTGTTCCATCTGGTAAATGAAAGTCGCCTACAGATACTAAACCAACATCTATATCTAATGATTTAATTGCATGTAATAATGCTTTATCTGTAACTAAGGTTCTGTCACCTAAATCATTCATATTTATAACGACATCTTCATACAAATTTGAAACATCTGCCTCTATCGTTTCTTTTTGACAGGCTGTAAAGGTGAAGATACCAAACACAAGTAAAATTGCTATTCTTTTAATATTTTTCATTGTTTTAAATTTTAGGGGTTAAAAATTAAACTGGGTTTACGTAAACAATGGCATAGGTATTTTAGTATGCGTATTTGGGTAAATACCATAGAAAACAACTACAATTAAAATAATATTATTTGAAATAAAGGTAGATAGAAAAAAAGACTTTGTGTTGTGGTAAAACCACACATTTTGCAATTAATTATGTTAAATTATTATAATTAATTACAAATAATACAATTACACAAAGGATTACCAAGTATTATTTAATCACAAACTTAGCAGCTACCCAGTTGTTTCTTAATATTTTATCTTCAAACAACAGACTGTTTTTAGTACAAGTTTCGGTAATTAACTTAAGATCGTCTTCGTAAAAACCGCTAAGAAAAAGTGATCCGTTTTTATTAAGACATTTAGCATATGCTGCTATATCTTGAAGTAAGATGTTTCTATTAATATTGGCGATAATGATGTCATATTTTTTATTCTCAAGAAGTGCAACATCACCCTCAAAAACAGAAATATGCTCGCAGCTGTTACGCTCTACATTTTCTACACTATTAAGATAGCACCAATTATCTATATCTATAGCTTCTAATTTTGAGGCACCCACCTTCTCTGCTAATATGGCCAAAAGACCTGTACCACAACCCATATCTAAAACAGTCTTACCATTAAAATCGTTTCTAATAATATGCTGTATCATCATGTGCGTGGTTTCATGATGCCCTGTACCAAAACTCATTTTTGGTTCTATTATTAGATCGTATTTTGTTGTTGGCTGGTCATGAAATGGCGCACGTACGGTTACCAAATCATCTACAATGATGGGTTTAAAATTCTTTTCCCATTCTTCGTTCCAGTTCGTTTGCTCAATTTCGTTAAAGGTATGCGTAATTTCAAATTCTTCTGAATCTAAGATTTGTATATCTTCTAATATATCTGCTCGCCATTCTTCTTTTTGTATGTAAGCTGTAACACCTTCGTGGTTTTCTACAAAACTCTCAAAACCTGCGTAACCAAGTTCTGCTATAAGAATTTCGCTTCCTGGTTGTAATGGTGCTACTTTAAACTCGTAGCCTATATATATAATATTAGACATTTTAATGTTGTAATTACTAGTTGTTAGATAATTGTATTAGCATTGGTAACTTGCGTTAGCGGTAGTAACGGCATCCTTTTTTGCCATTAAAAAGCAAAAAAGATATAGTGGATAACGCGACCCTTGTGGTAACGCCCTAAAAAGCTGTAACTATAGCATGAAAATCGTTGGCATTTAACGAAGCACCACCAATAAGACCACCATCTACGTCTGGTTTTCCGAAAATTTCTTTTGCATTTGCTGGTTTTACGCTTCCACCATAAAGAATTGATACTGTATCTGCGATTTCTGATCCGTAAGTATCTGCAAGCGTTTTTCTTATAAAAGCGTGCATATCTTGTGCTTGCTCTGGACTTGCGGTTTCACCAGTACCAATGGCCCAAACTGGCTCATAAGCTAAAACGATTTTTTTGTAGGCGTTGGCTTCTAAATGAAATAGTGCATTTTTTATTTGACTTTCTACCACAGCTTCTTCTTTACCTGCTTTACGGTCAGCTAATTCTTCACCGAAACAAAAAATAACTTCGAGTTTATGGGCTAATGCTGTGTTAACTTTTTCTGCCAATAATGCATCTGTTTCGCCAAAATAAGCGCGACGTTCTGAGTGCCCTAAAATAACCGTTTTTACTCCTGTACTTTTTAGCATTTCTGCAGAAACCTCGCCTGTAAAAGCACCATTATTTGCTTGGTGCATGTTTTGTGCTGCAACTTCTAACTTAGATTTTTTTGAGCCTTTTACAGCTGTTATGAGATTAACAAAGGTTGGCGCAACAATAACTCTAGTGCCTTTTAAGTCTGTTTTTTTAATTGATTTTCTGATTTGTTTTACCAACTTTTTTGTGGCTTTTAAATCATTATTCATTTTCCAGTTTCCGGCTACTATGTTTTTTCTCATGATGTTTAGTGTATTGTATACTTATTATAAGTTTACAAAAATAACATATTAAAAGGAAAGGTATACTGAGAATTGTGAGGTTATTATTTAAGACAGCTTCACTCTTGGATCTAGCCAAGCATATATAATATCTACAAAAATATTAATGGTTATAAAAATGATAGCTATTACCAAAACGGCTCCCATTATTACTGGTAAATCTAGCGTATTTAATGCGTTTACGATTTCTTTACCTAAGCCGTTCCACCCAAAGATATACTCTACAAATACTGCGCCTGCTAACATTGATGCAAACCAACCAGAAATAGCTGTAATTACTGGGTTTAGAGCATTTTTAACGGCATGATTTTTTATAACCTGAAACTCGCTTAAGCCTTTTGCTCTTGCGGTTCTAATATAATCTTGGTTAAGAACGTCTAACAAAGAATTTCGCATTAGCTGTATAACAACGGCTAGTGGTCTTATACCTAAAACTATGGCTGGTAAGATTAGATTTTTCCATCTTATGGTCATCTTTTCTCCAAAATCGTCTAGCTCGTACAAACTGCCTGTCATTTCTAAGTTGGTATACTTGTGCAATACAAACCCAAATAACCACGCAAATAAAATAGCGCTAAAAAAGGAGGGTACACTCATACCAAATGTGCTTAATATTTGAATGGTTTTATCTACCCAAGTGTCTTTATATAATGCAGAAATAACACCAAAAATAATACCTAAAATTATGGCTATAACTATAGCTGAAACAGCGAGCACAAATGTATTTGGTATGGTCTCACCTATAACATCTGATACTTTTTTTCCTTGTTTAGCAAAGGATTCTCGTAAATAAGGCAGTTTTAAGACTGTGGTTGTATTACCAATATTAAATAGCTGTTGGGCTGTATATTTATTAGCTCTTAAGTAGGTGTAATCTGCTGGTGTATTAGAATGAAAAGATAGTGGTGATAAATCATTTAAATAATATAGAAACTGCGTCCCTATTGGCTTATCAAAACCGTACTTCTGTTTTACCGCTTTAACTTGTTCTGCCGTTTGGTTTTGCCCTAACATCATTTTTGCAGGGTCACCAGGTAGAATCGTAAACAAAAAGAAAATGACGGTTATAACACCTATTAGAGTGATAAAGGCATAACGAAGTTTATTTAAAAGATAACGTATCAAATTAAAGTTCTATGTCTTCAATATCATTCCAGTGTGCTTTATTTTTTACAGTGCCTTTGTTAAGTAAAACTACACCAGGATTAGATCTTACTATGGTTTTAATTACTTTTTCGTCACAGAGATAAAAGTCAAAATTAAAGTTATAATTACGCTTTACTGCTGATTTATCTTCTGCACCAGAAGAGGTTAAACCTATAACTGTATATCCGTTTTTTATGGCTTTATCTGTAAATGTTTTGAGTTTTGCTACTCCGTCTGCTTCTGCTTTAGATATAGCATACATTGCTACAATGACCAGCTTATCTTTTTCTAAAAAATAGGTAGTTAAATCTTCATCGTCAGACTCTATTGCAAAGTCTTGAATTGCCGGTATATAACCCTCATCTATTGTTTTTGTTTCTACACCAACATAGTCACCATCTACATTTGGATAACTGCCGTTTGTAACAAATTCTTGCGTTTCGCCATTAACTGTAAACGTCCATGTATATTCTAAAATTGGCTTGGCGGCATCGTCTGGTGTAGACATCCCGTCTTGAAGGTTTGCGCCAATCTTATAAGCTCTAAAATCTATAGATGGTAAATGCATTAGTACGTGGTAACCAAACCAAAGTGATATCACAAAGCTTAACAAACCGATAACTGTTGTGGGCAATTTTGAAAAAATAGGCTTAATATGTTTGAGACCAAAAAATAGTATTAATATAAAAACCAGTAAAATGATGTCTTTTGTAAAACTTTCCCATGGAGTTAGTTTTAAAGCATCACCAAAACAACCACAGTCTTTAACTTTATCAAAATAGGCAGAGTAAAAGGTTAAAAATGTAAAAAACACAATCATAGCCAACAAGCTCCAAACGGTTAGCTTAGGTTTGTAACCAATAAGAAGAAATACACCTAGCACAACCTCAAAAACAACTACTAGTACAGAAATACCAAGAGCGTACGGAATTAAAAATTCCATATTTAAAACATCTGCACCAAAATACTCTTGTAACTTATAAGAAAATCCTAACGGATCATTGAGCTTTATAAACCCTGAAATTATAAATAATACACCAACAAAAACTCTACTTAAATGAACGAGATATTTCATAAATCTTTATTATTTTGAATACTATTATTTTGCTTCACCAAGATGAATCATTGCAAAAACGGCATAATTTATCATGTCTTGGTAATTAGCATCAATACCTTCACTCACAATTGTTTTACCTGCATTATCTTCAATTTGCTTAACGCGCAATAGCTTTTGTAAAATTAAATCTGTTAAAGAACTTACACGCATATCGCGCCAAGCCTCTCCATAATCGTGATTTTTATCTAGCATTAACTGCTTTGTTATAGCGATATTTTGGTCATAAAGCTGAGCAGCATCCTCAGTATTTAAATCGGGCTGCTCTACAACACCTTTTTCTAATTGCACCAATGCCATTAAACAATAGTTTATAATACCAATAAACTCACTAACTTCGCCTTCATCTACTTTTCTTACCGTATTTTGCTGTAAACTTCTAATACGTTGTGCTTTTATAAATATCTGATCTGTTAGCGATGGCAGCCTTAATATTCTCCACGCACTACCATAGTCACTCATTTTATTTACAAAAAGAGCTCTACATTTAGCAATTATAGCATCGTATTCTTTTGAAGTATTCTGCATTTAGTTCAATTATAATTTCCGTAAATTTCGCATAAATAAATTAGAAGTTCAAAATTTGAGGTTTAAAAGTATATAATACTTATCACAAAGGCGCAAAGCCTAAAGTGAAAGGCTTAAAATTAAGTTTAAACTTTTTTAAATAACTTAAAAGCCTTTTAAAATTTAAGAGCTTATAATTTAGATTTTTTAAAATCATGACAATTAACTGCAAAGGCCAACTCATAGATTTAACATTACCAAAAGTAATGGGTATTCTTAATGTAACACCAGATTCTTTTTTTGACGGTGGCAAATATAAAGATGCATCTGCTATTTTAAGACAAGTTGAAACCATGCTGTCTCATGGAGCTACATTTATAGACGTTGGTGGTTACAGCTCTAAACCTGGTGCCGCAGATGTTAGCCAAACCGAAGAACTAAACCGTGTTTTACCAGTTGTAGCATTAATTTTGAAGCACTTTCCTGAAACTCTAATTTCTATTGATACCTTTAGAAGTGAAGTGGCTAAACAAAGTATTGAAACCGGAGGTGCACTAATTAATGATATTTCTGCCGGACACTTAGATAACAATATGCTCGAAACTGTTGGCAAACTTAGCGTACCGTATATTATGATGCATATGAGAGGTAACCCTAAAACGATGCAACAGCAAACACAATACAACGATTTGGCAAAAGACATCATTTCTTATTTTGCAGAACGTATTGCTACAGCACATGCTCAAAAAATAAATGATATTATTATTGATGCTGGTTTTGGTTTTGCAAAAACGCTAGAGCAAAATTTTGAACTTTTAAATCAGTTAGAATTGCTTAATATATTAGAAAAACCTATGCTAGCAGGAGTTTCTCGAAAATCTATGATCTATAAAACGTTAAATACAACTGCTAAGCATGCGTTAAATGGTAGCACAGCCTTACACATGGTTGCGTTACAAAAGGGTTCTAAAATTTTGCGCGTGCATGATGTTAAAGAAGCTTCGGAATGTATAACTCTTTTTAATAAACTAAATAACAACTAACCAATGCGCTATCTATATTTACTGCTTTTTTTAGTTTGTTTGGGCTGTAATAACAAACGTATTTTAGAACTGCCTGAACTAGAAAATGCAGAAACTACAACTGTTTTAGATGTATCACCTGCATATATCTTTTATGATGACACACAACCAGATTCTACATTATTAAATCGGAAGAATTTAATTATTACCACAAACTGGTTAGTTAATGTAGATAAACGTCTTACGTTAAAACAAGCTATACCGCACATTAAATTCTTACAAGACAAAAAACGAAATGCCGAGATGCATAAAAATGAAAATGCTAAAAATTACTTTACATGTAATGATACTAGTATTGGTAATTTGGGTTTTTTAGAGTTTACGAATGTGAATTATCTTAATAGTGACAACTCTGTTAAAGATAATTTGGATGAGCTATCCCACCTCATAGTTTTTGATTTATCCGACATTCAAATAATTTCGAACAGTAATGTAATATATAACGCAACTACAGAAAATTTAGCAAGTGTCTTACAAAAAAAAATTAATGCAGATAAAGACCTTAAAACCTTATTACTTACATTCAATGAAAACTTAATTTTTCAAGACTATATTGATATTAAGGCTATTTTAAAACCCTTTGAGCAGCGTATATCAAAATATGAATTCATATTTCAACCTTAATTCCTTAAATTAGCAAAAACACCAACACTTGGAGAACTTACAACTTTGGGATTTTAGATTTATCGACTTTGTTGATGTGTTTCTCGTTGCCATACTTTTATATTACATCTATAAGCTGGTTAAAGGAACCGTTGCCATTAATATCTTTATTGGTATTCTTATCATTTATTTTGCGTGGAGACTAACAGATTACCTTAACATGCACATGCTTTATAGCATTTTTGATGGGTTTATGAAGGTTGGTATTATTGCGTTAATTGTTGTATTTCAGCCAGAAATTAGAAAATTTCTACTTATGGTTGGCTCAACAAATATCGGTGGAAAACGAAGCTTGTTTAAAAACTTTAAGTTTCTTAAAAACGACGATCAAACCTCTACAGATGTGGATGCTATTATAAACGCCTGCAACAGAATGGGCACCACAAACACCGGCGCTTTAATTGTTATTGAACGCAACAATAACTTAGATTTTTTAACCAATACCGGAGATGAAATGAATATTTTGGTCTCTCAACCCATTATAGAAAGTATCTTTTTTAAGAATAGTCCATTACACGATGGTGCTATTATTATAGATAATAATGTGGTAAAAGCGACACGTGTTATTTTACCAGTGAATAATGAAAAGAATATACCAGAACGTTTTGGACTAAGACACAGAGCTGCTGTTGGTATTACTGAAAAAACAGATGCACTAGCACTTTGTGTCAGTGAAGAAACTGGGCAAATTTCTTATATAAAAAATGGAGAATTTGTAATGTTTAAAAATACCGATGAGCTTACCGAAAAAATTAAAATAGACTTAGCTTAGTCACTCATGCAGGCTATGACGATACTTTAGGCACATTCGATATGCCTTAAACAGCTTCTACTTTTATAAACTGTACTTCATAAAGATTCTTGTAATACCCACTTTCTTTTTCTAATAGTGATTTGTGTGTACCTACTTCTACAATTTCACCAGCGTCCATAACAATAATCTTATCCGCTTGTTGTATGGTTGCTAATCGGTGCGCAATAACGATAGAGGTACGGCCTTTCGTTATTTTATCTGTTGCGTCTTGTATAAGTTGCTCAGAGTACGAATCTACCGAAGAGGTGGCTTCATCTAAAACTAAAATACTTGGATTAGTAACATAAGCTCTTAAAAACGAAATTAACTGACGCTGACCAGAAGACAACATCACACCACGTTCCTTAACGTTGTAATGATAACCACCTGGCAAACTAGAAATAAACTCATCTATACCTATAGCTTTAGCTGCATTAATAACATCCTTTTCTGTAACTTCTGGATTGTTAAGCGTAATATTATTAAGCACAGTGTCTGCAAACAAGAAAACATCTTGTAACACAACTGCTATATGACTTCTTAAAGTAGTAAGAGCCATTTGCTTTATATCTGTTTCATCTACTTTTATAGCACCAGAATCTATCTCGTAAAAACGATTCAGTAAATTAATAATAGTAGATTTCCCTGCTCCAGTAGCACCGACAATTGCCACAGTTTCACCTGCTTCAACATTAAAAGAAATACCTTTTAATACTTCTTCATCTTTAACATAAGAAAATCTTACGTTATTAAATTCTATGTCACCTTTAAAACTTTGAGGCTCTAGCGTGCCTTCATCATCTATATTAGAGGTCGTATCTAAGACTTTAAATACACGGTCTGCCGCAACCATTCCCATTTGCAATGTATTAAATTTATTTGCTATTTGATATAACGGTCTAAATAACAGAGGTATAAACATAGTAAATGCAATTAAATCACCTATTGTGGTTACAGATTGCTCTGAGACGATATTGTAACCACCAACTAAAATAACGGTTGCTAAAGTAAATGAAGAAACAAATTCTGCAATTGGAAAGAAAATAGAGTTGTACCATACCGTTTTTATCCAACCTTTTTTATGCCTTTCATTAATAGCCTTAAACTTTTTATACTCCGTCTCTTCACGTGTAAATAGTTGTAAGATTTTCATACCTGTAACACGTTCTTGCACGAAAGAGTTAAGGTTAGAAACTTCGGTACGTACATCTTCAAAAGCGCGTTTCATATATTTCTGAAAAATTTTAGTGGCCACAATAATTATTGGCAATGCAACAAATACAATGAGGCTAATTTTCCAATTCATAACCAACATAAAACCAGCCACTACCGCCATTTTTAAAATATCACTAAATATCATAAAAAGACCTTGACCAAATATATCAGCAATTCGCTCCATATCTGTAACAGCTCTTGTAATTAAGACGCCTACAGAGGATTTATCAAAATAAGTCATTTTAAATTTTAACATGTAACGAAACAGTTTCACACGTATATCTCTAACTACAGATTGGCCTAACCAACTTGCATAATAAATAAACAATAATTGACATATAACTTCTACAATAAGCAGAGCAAACATAATAGCGATGTAAAACACAAATCCGTTATATTTTTTTTGAGCTATTTGAGTATCTATAGCTTGCTGAAGCACATAAGGTCTTAAAGCTCCAAAAACAGCCAAACCAATTACGCAAAAGAGAGAAATTATAAAAACAGTTCGATACGGTTTTATATAATGTAGTAAACGTTTAAACAACGAAACATCAAATATTTTTTTCTTTTCTTTTGTCATATTTAGCTGAACTTATTTCAGTATTTTTTTTTATTTGGTCGCTAGTTTTATATGTTTTGGGTACACTATCTTAACTAAATACAAACCGTGTGCTGGTACAGAAGTGCCTGCTTTACCTCTATCTTTTGAGCGAATAATATGATGCATCTCGTCGGCACTTATTTTCCCTAATCCTATACTTAACATAGTACCAACAATTGCTCTTACCATGTTGCGTAAAAAGCGATCTGCTGTTATTGTAAAAACAAGTTGATGACCTTTTTGCGACCAAAAAGCTTCTTTAATAACACAATTATAAGTCCTTACACTTGTTTTATTTTTAGAAAAGCATTGAAAATTATTATACTCAAATAAGATTTTGCAAGCAGCATTCATGGCATCAATATCTAATACAGCATGTACTTTGTGTGAAAAATCGTAATCGAATACATTTTTTTCTATCGAGACGTTATAATTATACGTTCTACTTAAAGCATCAAACCTAGCGTGTGCATCAGTGCGCGTATTAAAGACTTTAGAAACGGCAACATCTTTTGGTAAAAACGAATTTAATTTATAAGCTAAATCCTTAAGATCTAAAGGTGTTTCAAAATCAAAATGTGCAAACATCTGTGTCGCATGTACACCAGCATCAGTTCTACCTGCACCAACTACTGCAACAGTTGTATTTAAAACAGTGCTTAATGCATTTTCTAAAACTTCTTGTACAGAGGTTGCATTTGGTTGGTTTTGCCAACCATGATAAGCTTTACCATTATATGATAACTCTAAAAAATATCTCAAAAGATTAACTTATTTTTGCTATAACAGCTGTAAAGATAACTGTTTTACTTGCTAATGAAATCCTAAAATAAAAATATAACTAATTCTGATTACACAAAAAGCATTACCTAATTATTAAATAATCGAAATACTAGTAAGTTATACCATAAATGAAAAAAATACTTCTCTTATCTGACACACATAGCTACATAGATGATGCTATTCTTAAACATGTAAAACAAGCTGATGAAGTTTGGCATGCTGGTGATATTGGAGATTTGGACGTAACAGACCGCATTAAAAAGCTAAAACCGCTAAAAGCTGTTTATGGTAATATAGACGATGCTAAAGCAAGAACTGAATTTCCGCTTAACAGTAGATTTATGTGTGAAGAAATGGATATATGGATAACACACATTGGTGGCTACCCGCCAAAATACAATAATAGCACAAGAGATGAATTAATAGCAAACCCACCAGATATATTTATATGTGGACATTCTCATATTCTAAAAGTGATTCAAGATAAAAAATTGAAGGTTTTACACATGAACCCTGGTGCAGCCGGCAAACATGGTTTTCATAACAAAAGAACAATGCTCCGCTTTAAAATTGAAGGTAAAACCATAAAAGATTTAGAAGTTATTGAGTTTGAAAAGCGCTAAAATAAAAAACCCAGACGGCAGCGTCTGGGTTTTTCTCACTAATTAAGATTCTAGATTTATCGTAATCTATCTACAGATTTTACAAGATCTTCGTCCTTTTTAATAGCCTTGTTAGCCAAGACTAAACACACAATAGAAAAAATAGGAAGAAGCATCCCAATACCATTCTCAGAAACATTAGTTTCTCCAGATAAGTTTAGAGACTGAGTTACAAAAATAACTAGTAAAATAAAGTTTAATAATATATTAAGTCGTCCCAATACAAATTGAGATTTCCTGTTTTTAAAACTAAATATCGCAATTAAAGATAATACAGCAGATCCTAAAAACACCCCTAAGCACATGTAATCATCTAAGGCAAATACTTTAACACCTTTGGTATTTGTCCACAAATGAAACACAAATATTAGACCCGCTGATATCCCAGCAGATAAAATTAAATAGAGTGTTTGTATACGTTGAATCATAAGTTTACTTTAAAAGCATTGCAAAATTAGCAGTTTATTTTTTAAAAAGATAGATTTTATTTTAAAATAAAATTGTATTATTGCATATGAACGAGGTAACGCACTGAGTTGCATTGTTCTAATCTTCCAAATTAATCTCACTATTTTTCTTTTTCATTTCATTTAGAAAACCTTGAATTAATAATATCAATTACAATACATTATAATATATAAGAATGTTCGAAATTTCTCAGTTAAAAGCTAAAAAACTTCCTGAATTACAGGAGATAGCTAAACAACTAAATGTACCTAAATACCGTACACAAAAAAAATTAGACTTGGTTTATCAAATTTTAGATTACCAAGCTGCAAACCCTGATGCTGTTAAGGCAAAAGTAGAAACAGAAACAACTTCTGAAACTAAAGCTCCTAACAAACCAGTACAGAAACGTGCTAGAGTTCTTCAAAAACCAAAAGACAATAAAGAGCAAAAATCTTTAGAGTTTACCGACAAGAAGGAACAACCAAAACCTCAAGTACAAAAACCTCAGGCTGTAAAAGTACAAGCACAAAAAGAGCAAGATTCTAAAACAGAAGACGCCAAAGTACAAGAAGTAAAAGGGCAAGAGCGTCAGCCAAGAAACACAAAACCTCAAGAGCGAAGACCTAAGGCAGACAAAGTCTCTAATGATAAGCAAAACACACAGGGCAAAGAACAAACCAAACCTAATCCTAGAAGTAATGATGACAAAAGACGTCCTCAAAGCAACGAGAAAAGGCAGCCACGCGCTAAAGATGGCAATACACACAATAACTCAAAAAATAATGGTAATAAAGATAACAGAAATCGTTACCGTGAGCCAGATTTTGAATTTGATGCCATTATTGAAAGTGAAGGCGTATTAGATGTAATGCAAGATGGATATGGGTTTTTAAGATCTTCCGATTACAATTACTTATCCTCACCTGATGATATTTATGTATCACAATCGCAAATTAGATTATTTGGACTTAAAGTTGGTGATACCGTTTTAGGACAGGTACGTCCACCAAAAGAAGGTGAAAAATACTTCCCATTAATTAAAGTCAGTAGAATTAATGGTCAAAGCCCACAAGTAGTTAGAGATCGTGTAGCATTTGAGCATTTAACACCATTATTTCCTCAAGAGAAATTTAACTTAGCAGAAAAGCAAGCGACAATCTCTACACGTATTATGGATTTGTTTGCGCCTATAGGTAAAGGACAACGTGGTATGATTGTATCGCAACCTAAAACAGGTAAAACAATGTTACTAAAGGATGTTGCTAATGCTATTGCTGCAAATCACCCTGAGGTATACCAAATGATATTATTAATTGATGAACGTCCAGAAGAAGTAACAGACATGCAACGTAATGTACGTGGTGAGGTTATAGCTTCTACTTTTGACAAGGAAGCACACGAGCATGTAAAAATTGCTAATATCGTATTAGAAAAAGCCAAACGCCTAGTTGAATGTGGTCATGATGTCGTCATTCTTTTAGACTCTATTACACGTTTAGCTAGAGCCTATAACTCTGTACAACCAGCATCTGGTAAAATATTAAGTGGTGGTGTTGATGCCAATGCGCTTCACAAGCCAAAACGTTTCTTTGGCGCTGCACGTAATATTGAAAATGGAGGTTCTTTAACTATTATTGCAACTGCACTTACTGAAACTGGCTCTAAGATGGATGAAGTTATCTTTGAAGAATTTAAAGGAACTGGTAATATGGAGTTACAGTTAGATCGTAAGATATCTAACCGTCGTATATTCCCAGCTATAGATTTAACATCGTCTAGTACACGTAGAGATGATATTCTTTTAGATGCTAACACTATTCAAAGAATGTGGGTAATGCGTAAGTACCTTGCAGATATGAACCCTGTAGAAGCGATGGAGTTTATTAACGACCGTTTTAAACAAACTAGAAATAATGAAGAGTTTTTAATTTCTATGAACGGATAGATCCTAAAAAATACTATACAAAAAAACCTTGAATTTATAATTCAAGGTTTTTTTATGTCTAATATCTAGTTGTGCCGCATTCTCTCTTCTCTCTATGTAAGTTTATTAAACAAAAAAAGTCTGACCTAAAGGAAAGACTTTTTTTATAAAATATTGTGATAACTACAATTATATAGCAGTTACAAATTTTGTTAACTGAGACTTTAAGTTACCAGCTTTATTAGAATGAATTACATTCTTCTTAGCTAGTTTATCTATCATACTGATAACAGATGGCAACATAGTTTGTGCCTCTTTAGCATCAGTTAATTCACGTAACTTTTTTATAGCATTACGAGTTGTCTTATGCTGGTATTTATTAAGTACACGTCTTTTTTCGTTACTTCTTATTCTTTTTAAAGCTGACTTGTGATTTGCCATTATATCTTTTCTTATTAAAATTGTAGCCCGTAGGGGAATCGAACCCCTCTTACATGGATGA
>TARA_R110002051_G_scaffold74641_2_pt1 | contig 19722 bp, 20 predicted proteins | sample TARA_R110002051 | Tara Oceans TARA_R110002051 (sample SAMEA4397023) | marine metagenome | biome: Polar Biome; feature: [MES] marine water layer (ENVO:01000295) within the mesopelagic zone...; material: water (ENVO:00002006), including particulate matter (ENVO:01000060) such as......
TGACATGATATGCCTCCAAAATGGGGGGGTAAACTTTGGTCAATCGTTTAACGCCGCAACCCCCGCCCCGCAAGACCTCAAACCCGCCCTGACGCCGCCGCAATCACGACAGGCACCGCGTTGGTCAAAAAAGGCGCGAAACAACGCCCGTTGCCCCTTGATCTCGATCATTGCAAATCTGTGGCAATCGAGGTCAAATTAGCGATGCCAACTACGGGAGACACAGCCATGCACGACAGACCAAACGGTGCCCCATCGGTGCGGCCCGTCACCACTGGCGATATCCGTAAAAGTCTACGCGCAGGCTTGCGCGACTTTCGCGCAGCACCCCTCATAGGCCTGTTTTTCGCCAGCTTTTATGTCTTTGTCGGCCTGATCATGACCTGGATCACCATCACTACCGGCACAACATTCTGGCTTGTGCTTGCAGTTTTAGGCTTTCCGCTGATCGGGGCCTTTGCGGCCCTTGGGCTTTACGAGACTAGCCGCAGACGCAGTGCGGGCGAGCGGTTGCATTTGCGTGACATCACGGGCGTGGTCTGGGCCCATAAGATCGGGCAATTGCCGTGGCTCGCGGTCATCCTTGTGATCCTGTTTTTGTTCTGGTTCTTTCTCGGGCATATGATTTTCGCACTGTTTCTGGGCCTGTCACCAATGACAAATGTCTCCAATTCAAGCGACGTTTACTTTTCCACAAACGGGTTGCAGATGCTTGGGTTCGGCACCGCCGTCGGGGCCTGCTTTGCCGGACTCACATTCGCCCTTTCAGTCCTCGGAATGCCGATGTTTCTGGACCGGGACGTGGATTTTGTGACCGCCATGATCACATCAGTCCAAGCAGTGGCCGCGCGTCCACTTATCTATCTGGGCTGGGGCGCCTTCATCGGGGTGGTCACCATCATCGCGATGCTCCCGGCGTTCTTGGGCCTGTTCATCGCGATGCCCGTTTTGGGCCACGCAACGTGGCACCTTTACAAAGCGGTCACAACGCCCGCCCAACAGGTCACTGATTAGCATACGTCGATCAGACGCAAGTCATACGCGGATCATACACGCCTTTTGGCAAAGAAATCCCGCAACAACGCTTCTGATGCGGCCGCCCCTATGCCATCATATACCTCTGGCTTATGGTGGCACTGGGCGTGGTTGAAAATTCGCGGGCCCTGCGCCACGCCGCCCGACTTGGGGTCCGCAGCACCGTAATACAGCCTGCCGATCCGCGCGTTTGAAATCGCCGCCGCACACATCGGGCATGGCTCCAACGTGACGTAAAGCGCATACCCCGTCAGCCGGTCCTGCCCCAATGCCGCACAGGCTGCACGGATCGCCAAAACCTCTGCATGTGCAGTGGGGTCATTCATCTCTCGCGTACGGTTTCCTGCTGCTGAAACAATGCCTTGGGGGCCCACAACAACGGCCCCCACAGGCACCTCGTCACGTGCACCCGCGGCAATTGCCTGCGCCATTGCGGCGTCCATATGGCTGGTAAAACCCATATCTCCATATGCCCGCCTCACGCACCCTCTGGCAAGGGGCGATCAAAGGCGCTATGGCAGTCACATGAGCAATAATGACACCCCCGCTGGCGACCGCATCGCCAAAGTTCTCTCTCGTGCAGGCATCGCATCGCGCCGCGAAGCCGAGCGTATGATCGAGGAAGGCCGCGTGTCGGTGAACGGAAAAACCATCACCAGCCCCGCCCTGAACGTCACCCCCGAAGACAAAATCGTCGTCGACGGAAAACGCGTCGGCGAACCCGACGCCCCGCGCATGTGGCTCTACCACAAACCCGCCGGACTGGTGACTTCGGAGCGCGACGAAAAAGACCGCGCAACGGTGTTTGGCGCCCTGCCCGACCACATGCCGCGCGTGATGTCGGTAGGCCGTTTGGACATCAATTCAGAAGGTTTGCTTATCCTCACAAACGACGGGGAAATAAAGAGAAAACTGGAATTACCCTCTACCGGATGGTTGCGCCGTTACCGCGTGCGCATCAATGGATCTGTGTCCGAGGCGCGGCTGGACGAGTTGCGCAAAGGCATCACCGTAGACGGCATAAACTATCAGCCGATGATCGTCACTTTTGACCGTCAACAAGGCGCAAATGCTTGGCTGACCGTGTCCATTCGCGAGGGCAAAAACCGCGAAATCCGACGCACAATGGAAGCGATTGGCGTGGTCGTAAACCGCCTGATCCGCGTCAGCTACGGCCCCTTCCAACTGGGTGATCTGCCCCAAGGCAGCGTCGAAGAACTCAAAAGCCGCGTCGTGCGCGATCAGTTGGGCCTCGAGGCGCGTCCCGCAGCACCCCGCGTGCGTAAACCGCTTAGTCGCGGGCCGAAAAAAACACCTACGGGGAAAAACCGCCCGCGTTGAACCCTTGTCGCGCCCTATGCCCTCGTGCAAGCTAGGGGCAACGAAAATTGGGGGATTTATCCGTGGCTGACTTACTGACACTTGAAAACGCAATAAACCTGGTGATGCTCTGCTTTTTGCAGGCGGTCTTGGGGTTTGATAACCTGTTATATATCTCGATCGAAAGCCAACGTGCACCAGTTGCGCAACAAAAATCAGTGCGCACTTGGGGCATTATAATTGCCGTCGCATTGCGGGTTGTGTTGTTGTTTGTGATGATAAAACTGATCGCGGCCCTGTCGGCGCCGTTTTACATCTTCGACTGGCCCGGCGTCATTGAAGGCGCCGTGAATTTTTCCACTGTTGTGTTTATCTTCGGCGGCGTTTTTATCATGTATACCGCCGTCAAAGAGATCGGGCATATGTTGTCGATGGACGCTCTCGACCATGACGTAAACGGCAAATCATCAAAATCTGCGCTGCATGTAATCATATTGATTGTCATCATGAACTTGATTTTCTCTTTTGATTCAGTTCTTTCCGCGCTCGCCATCACGGATGTCTTTCCGGTTTTGGCCATTGCAATCATTCTGTCGGGACTGGCGATGCTTTTGCTAGCGGACGGTGTCACGCGGTTTTTGGAAAAGAACCGGATGTATGAAGTGCTCGGCCTTTTTATCTTATTGATTGTCGGTGTTGTCTTGCTAGGCGAAGCAGGTCCTGCAGCGGGTCACGCGATGGAAAACGATGCGCTGAATATCCGCGTGTTTGACACGGAAATCATTCCGATGTCCAAATCCACATTCTACTTTTCAGTGATTGTTTTGTTTGCTGTCGAGATTTTACAATCCGGCTATAGCCGTAAGTTGAACGCCGAACGTAAAGCTTTGCAGAAATACTCGTAAAACATCGGGCGCGCCCCTATTATAGGGGCGTATATTGGTCAGACGCTAACCCTGGAGGGGTATAATGCCAAAGTCATTTCAACGCGGCGCTTATGTCGTTCTGATTGTGCTTCTGTTCGGAGTGACCTCTGGCTGGCTGGGAGCGATATAAATGGCCAAGCAATTCGGCGGAAAGTATAGCCCCGGGGCGACGTCAGGCGAAGGGCCGCGCGAAGTCATTGACGACCGCCAAGTCGACGCGGCGGGTGCGCGGTCAAACCTGTTATTCTTGCCAGCGGCTTTGCTGGTGGCGACCACATTTTCCGACGGTGCGGTCGCGCTAATCACCGGACTGGTGGGAGCGGGCACTTTGACGGTTGCAGCGATGCTGCTGCGCGAAGGGTTGCGCGCCGAGGCAGCTTACGACTTGCGCAAAGTGGCGCGCAGACCCGCGTTCCCTCGCAAGATGCTGGCCTCTGCGCTGACGGGTGTGGGTGTGGCAGTCGCCTCTTTCGCCCATGATGCCAATGTGTTGAGCGCACTTTTATACGGGGTTGCGGGGGCTGCGGTGCATGTCGCGGCCTTTGGCATTGACCCGCTGCGCGACAAGCGCATGGAAGGGATTGATACCTTTCAACAAGATCGCGTGGCCCGTGTTGTGGACGAAGCAGAAGCGCATTTGGCGGTGATGTCAGGGCAAATCGACGGTTTGGACGATCGCGCGCTATTGATCCGTGTAAACGCGTTTCAGACGGCGGCCCGCCGGATGATCCGCACCGTCGAAGAAGACCCGCGCGACCTGACAGGCGCACGCAAGTTTTTGGGCGTTTATTTGATGGGTGCGCGGGATGCGACGGTCAAATTCGTCGACCTTTATCGCCGCTCGAAGGATAAAGCCGCGCGCATTAGTTATGAAGATTTATTGGGCGATTTGGAGCAAAACTTTGCCGCCCGCACCGAGAAAATGTTGCTCGATGATCGCAGCGACATGGATATTGAAATCAAAGTGCTGCGCGACCGATTGCAGCGTGAAGGCGTTGGCCTGAAATAACTAGGGAGACATGTAATGTCTGATACGATTCGTAAAAAAGCCGAAGCTGCACTGGCCGACGTTGAAAAAGTGACCGCCGTTGTGCTTGCCGAGCCAAAGGGTGAACTGGTCAGCATGGCCGAGGCCGACAAACCAACCACAGCCGAGATCAAACGTCGCATGGACGAAATCGATATGACCGACACCCAGTCGATCGTGTCGTTCGGTTCGGGCGCTCAGGCCGAGTTGCAGGTGATCAGCCAGTCGATGCTGGCGGGTGTGCGCAACAAGGACGTGGGCCCTGCAGGCGACAGTCTGCGCAATATTGTCAGCACTATTCGCGGATTCTCGATCTCGGAGCTGGATGTGCGTCGCGAGCGGTCTTGGTGGGAAAAGCTTTTGGGCCGCGCCGCACCGATGGCGAAATTTGTTGCACGTTTTGAGAATGTTCAGGGCCAGATCGACATGATTACGGACGATCTTCTCAAGCACGAACATGTTTTGCTCAAGGACATCGAAAGCCTTGATGTTCTTTATGACAAGACCTTGCAATTTTATGACGAGCTGGCGCTTTATATTGCTGCGGGCGAGGCCAAGATCGCCGAATTAGATGCCAAAGTAATTCCGAAGAAAGAGCTTCAGGTATCCAAGGCCCCCGAAGGCAAGGCCGTGATGATGGCACAGGAATTGCGCGATGTCCGCTCGGCGCGTGACGATCTAGAACGCCGCGTGCATGATTTAAAACTGACGCGTCAGGTAACGATGCAATCCCTGCCCTCTATCCGCCTTGTGCAGGAGAACGACAAATCTTTGGTAACCAAAATTAATTCCACGCTGGTCAACACTGTTCCACTTTGGGAAACCCAATTGGCGCAAGCCGTGACGATCCAGCGCTCGGCAGAGGCCGCAGAAGCGGTGCGCGACGCCAATGATCTGACCAACGAGTTGCTGACAGCCAATGCTAAGAACCTGCGCGACGCCAATAAGGTGATCCGTCAGGAAATGGAGCGCGGCGTATTTGATATCAATGCGGTGAAAGAGGCCAACGCCAATTTGATCGCGACAATCAACGAAAGCCTCGAGATTGCCGACGAAGGCAAGCGCAGCCGCGCCGAAGCCGAGATCGAGTTGAAGCGCATGGAAGCGGAGCTGAAGGAAACTTTGGCCTCTGCAAAAGCCCGCAAAACCGGCACCGGCGACAACGTCGGCACCGCCACGGGGGCCTAATATGAAAAGCTGGGGTGTCAAATATCTATCAGCTTTGGGTCTCTTGGCCCTGACTGCATGTGCGACCGCACCTGCGCCCCAGCAGCCCCCCACGATTACACCGCGTCCGCAAGAGCGGGCGCAATCGGCTGTGCGGCACCAGATTGTCACGCCAGTAACTGACGAAAAATCCGCAGCGTTGCGCCGCTATTATGAACGCATTGAGAATAATTATGTTGTGCGCGGTATGCTGCGCACCGATGGCGGTGGGCCTGACACACCGTTCACTGACGAAATGCTTGCGCGCAACTTTGTGCGGATAGCGTTGTTTGATGAATACGTCGTCGACGGAGACAGACTGCGTGCACGCGCGACGGAATCGCGCTTGCGCCGCTGGGAGCAACCGATCCGTATGTCGGTCGAATTTGGCGCCAGTGTGCCACGGGCCCAGCAAGCCACCGACACGGCAGAGGTCACCGCGTATGCAGGTCGTTTATCGCGGATTACCGGTGTGCCAATCACGATGACAGATCGTGACCCCAACTACTATGTCCTGTTTTTGGACGAAAATGATCGCCGCGCGTCAGAGGACCGTTTGCGGGCAATGGTACCTGGTATTTCCCCCAGCTCGCTGCGGGCGATATTGACTTTGCCGCGCGACCAACTTTGCATCGTCGTCGCGTTCTCGGAACCCGGACAGTCCGAATATGTCAAAGCCATTGCCATCATTCGCGCCGAGCACCCGCCGTTGTTGCGCAAATCATGTATCCATGAAGAACTCGCACAAGGTATGGGACTTGCCAATGATAGTCGCGCTGCGCGCCCGTCGATCTTTAATGATGACGAGGAATTTGGCCTTCTAACTACCCAAGACGAGCTGTTGCTGCAGATGCTTTATGATCGCAGGCTGTCCTCGGGTATGACCCCACAAGAGGCGGCCCCGATCGCCGCTACCATCGCAACTGAATTAACCACCGCTGGCGCAAGCTAGTCTGTGCGCCCCCGAACCAAAGGAGCCTGATCAATGGGTATTTTCGATTTTCTAACTGGCGAATTTATCGACGTGATCCACTGGACCGATGATACCCGCGATACGATGGTCTGGCGGTTCGAGCGCGAAGCCCATGAGATTAAATACGGGGCGAAACTGACCGTCCGAGAAGGTCAGGCTGCTGTTTTTATTCATGAAGGCCAATTGGCTGACGTCTTCACACCCGGTTTGTACATGTTGGAAACCAACAACATGCCGATCATGACGACGCTAAATAATTGGGACCACGGGTTTAAAAGCCCGTTCAAGTCCGAGATTTACTACGTCAATACGACCCGTTTTTCCGACCTGAAATGGGGCACGAAAAACCCGATTATGCTACGCGACCCAGAGTTTGGCCCGACCCGCATTCGCGCCTTTGGAACCTACACGGTCAAAGTGTCTGATCCGGCCGTATTTATGCGCGAAATTGTCGGAACCGACGGCGAGTTCACCATGGACGAGATCAGTTATCAGATCCGCAACATCATCGTGCAGGAATTCAGCCGTGTCATTTCATCAAGCGGGATTCCGGTGTTGGATATGGCCGCCAATACCCGTGATCTGGGTAAACTGGTGGCCACCGCGATTTCGTCCACGATGACGCAATATGGCCTGACGATTCCAGAATTATATATCGAAAATGTCAGCTTGCCGCCCGCAGTCGAGGCCGCTTTGGACAAGCGCACATCGATGGGGATTGCGGGTGATCTAGGCAATTTCATGCAGTATTCCACTGCCGAGGCGATGACGGCTGCGGCCGCCAACCCCAACGGTGGCGGCGGCATGGGTGCGGGACTTGGCATGGGGATGGGATTGGCGATGGCAAATCAGGCGCAATCCGGACCATGGGGCGCAGTCCCAAGCGCACCGCCCCCGCCACCCGTGGAACATGTCTGGCATATCGCCATAGATGGCGCAGTGACAGGGCCGTTTTCCAAGGCTGCGATGGGGCGCAAGGTGACCGACGGCACATTGACCCGCGACAGCAAAGTGTGGACCCAAGGCCAGGATGGTTGGTTGCCCGCAGATCAGGTGCAGGAATTGGCGCAGTTGTTCACAGTGATGCCCCCGCCGCCGCCGGGCGCGTAGAGGTGCCTGAAAATTATGGCTGAAGGACAAGTCGAACATCGGTTTCCATGCGATAACTGCGGATCTGACCTTAGGTTTGACCCGCGCGCGCAGCAAATGGTCTGCGACTATTGCGGCAATGTGCAACCTATTGAAGGCACGCGCACGGTGGTGGGCGGGATCAAAGAATTGGATTTCAGCACTGCGGTGTCTGACCGGTTGTCCGAGGAGGAAATCGAGGAGACCCGCCTTGTAACCTGTCCCAATTGCGGTGCCCGTTTTGAGTTTGACGCGAATATCCATGCAACCGAGTGCCCGTTTTGCGCCACCCCCGTGGTCATTGATACTGGCCTTAGCCGCCAAATTAAACCGCGCGGTTTGTTACCGTTTGCATTGGACGAAGCGGCGTCGCGCGACGCGTTGACCGGATGGCTGGGTAGTCTGTGGTTTGCGCCCAACGGGTTGATGGACTACGTCCGTAAAGGCCGGAAAATGAACGGTATCTATGTCCCCTATTGGACATTTGATGCCGAAACCAAAAGCCAGTACCAAGGCGAACGCGGCACCCATTATTATGAAACCCGGACCGTGATGCGCAACGGTAAACGCCAGCAAGTCCGCGTGCGCAAAACCCGCTGGCGGTCGACGTCGGGTCGTGTAGCGCGGTTCTTTGATGACGTTTTGGTGCTGGCGTCCAAAAGCTTGCCAAAAATATATACCGACGGGCTGGAGCCATGGGACCTGTCGGCGTTGGAGCCCTACCAGCCCGAGTATTTGGCCGGTTTTCGCGCTGAAGGGTATCAAGTTGAATTGGCCGACGGATTTACCGAAGCCCGCGCATTTATGGACCGCATGATTGTCAGGGACGCGAAATATGACATTGGCGGCGACGCGCAGCGCGTGTCAGATGTACAAACCCAGATGAGCGATGTGACTTTCAAACATGTTTTGCTACCTATCTGGGTAGCAGCTTATAAATATCGTGGGCGCTCGTTCCGATTTGTCGTGAATGGTCGCACGGGCCGCGTACAGGGCGAGCGGCCCTATTCTGTATGGAAAATTACATTTGCGGTGATTTTAGGACTGATTGTTGCGCTTATTGCTGGATATGTTATCGCTAACACTCAGTAGATATGGAGAAAGACATGATCCTTTGCGCCGGTGAAGCCCTGATTGATATGATCCCACGCCAAACCACACAAGGCGGCAATGCGTTTGCCCCTCTGGCGGGTGGATCGGTGTTTAACACGGCAATTGCGCTCGGTCGTTTGGGGGCGCCGGTTCAGTTTTTCTCGGGGTTATCGTCGGATTTATTCGGGGATGTTCTGCGCCAAGAGCTGGATGCGTCCAAGGTTGATAGCACCCCTGCACATATCTCGGACCGCCCGACCACATTGGCATTTGTGACCCTGACCGATGGCCATGCGTCTTATGCGTTTTACGACGAAAATACCGCTGGGCGTATGATCAGCAAGGCGGACCTGCCTGCGGTGGACGCCGAGGCGATCTTTTTTGGCGGGATCAGCCTTGTCGTAGAGCCCTGCGCGGAGGCCTATCACGCGTTGATGCGGCGCGAGGCGCCCACCCGCGTAACCATGATCGACCCCAATATACGCCCCAGTTTCATCACCGACGAGACGGCCTATCGTGCGCGGTTGGCGGATATGTTTGCAGTCGCTGATATCGTCAAAACGTCTGATGAGGATCTGGAATGGATCACCGGTGGCACGGATGCGGCTGCATTGTTTGAAGGCACCTCTGTGCAAGTGATTTTGCTGACACGCGGCGCGCAGGGTGTCACAGTATTGACCCGCGACGGCAGTACCGACGTGCCTGCGGTTAAGGCCACGGTTGTCGATACGGTCGGTGCAGGCGACACGTTTAGCGCGGGCTTTTTGGCGGATTTGCATAAAGCGGGGCTATTGACAAAATCCACGCTGCCCAGCGCCACGATGGATGATTTGAGCCGTGCTGCAGGCTTTGGGGCTCGGGTGGCGTCGATCACAGTGGCGCGCGCGGGCGCAAACCCGCCGTGGGCATCTGAACTTTGAGGGCCCTACTGCAACGCGTCAGTCAAGCGCGCGTTGTTGTGGCTGGCGACGTCGTGGGTGAAATTGGCGACGGTCTACTGGTTTTTTTCTGTGCGATGGACGGGGATGATCCCGCCAAAACGGCCCAACTTGCGACCAAGATTTCCAAGTTGCGCATTTTTAAGGACGAGTGCGACAAGATGAACCTGTCGGTAAAGGATACCGGTGGATCAGTCTTGATTGTAAGTCAATTTACACTCGCCGCCGATACGCGGCGCGGCAATCGTCCCGGGTTTTCGCAGGCAGCGTCTCCCGAACTGGGCCGCGCGCTCTATGAAAATTTCGTAGCGGACTTAGATGCCTTGGGTATCACGACAGCCACCGGCCAATTTGGTGCCGAGATGGACGTCAGCCTGACGAACAGCGGACCAAACACGATCTGGTTGGAAATTTAGCGACCGATTGCGCGTAGTTTTCCGGTAAGTGTGCCAAGTGCAAACAGCCCTGCTGCCACGGCGACGATTGTTGGACCGACGGGCGTGTCGAGCCAGATCGACAGACGCAAGCCCCCTAGCGCCGACAACCCGCCGATGACCATCGCAAAGCCTGCCATCTGTTCGGGCGTGCGAGCGAGACCGCGTGCGGCGGCAGCGGGGATGATCAGCAGAGCCGTGATCAACAATGCCCCTACAACCTTGATCGCGACGGCCACCACAGCGGCAAGTAGCAAGGTCAAAACAAGCTGTTCACGGCGCGGATTTAACCCTGCTGCATATGCCAAATCAGGGCTAATCGTGGCCGTCAACAACGCAGTCCAGTGGCGCCACAGGACTAACGAAACAATGGCCGCCCCGCCCCAGATGACGCCGAGATCAAAACGACTGACGGTCAAAACATCGCCGAACAGATAGGCATCAAGGTTAATACGTTGACCCGGTATTAAGGTGACGGCGACCAGTCCAAGCGCCAGTGCCCCATGCGCCAAAACCCCAAGGATCGTGTCGACTGCGTGGCCCCGCCCCGTCAGCGCATAGATCAATAATGCCATACTCAACGCGACAAGCCCCACACCTGCGACGATCGACCAGCCGAACATCAATGCGACGGCTACCCCAAGAATCGCCGCATGGGCAGTTGCGTCGCCGAAATAGGCCATGCGCCGCCAGACTACGAAACAGCCTAAAAGCCCGGTTGCCATCGCAGTGCCAAGCGCCGCGAGGGTGGCGCGGATCATAAAGTCGTCGAGCATTAGTCTGCTGCCTCGTGGTCGTGGTGATGGTGGTCGTGTTCATGACGGTAAAGCGCGAGTGCGCCCCCAGTGCCTGTACCAAAAAGTTCGCGATAGGCAGGCGCGGCCGAGACCACATCGGGGGTGCCTTCGCAGCAGACGTGTCCGTTAAGGCAAATGACCCGATCAGAGGCGCTCATCACGACGTGTAATTCATGGCTGACCATCAGCACCGCACAATTGAGGTCGCGCCGCACATGGTCGATTTGCTGGTAAAACCGCGCTGATCCGGGTTGATCAAGCCCTTGGGTTGCTTCGTCCAGCATCAAAATATGTGGTTTTTCCAAAATCGCACGCGCCAAAAGCACCCTTTGAAATTGCCCGCCGGAAAGCTGCGTCATTTGCCTGTGTCCGATATCGGGCGTCCCCGCTGCACGCAGTGCCTGTGTCGCTGCGGTGTCACTAACCCGTTTGGGCAAATCGAGAAACCGCCGTACCGTGACAGGCATGGTAGGGTCAATGTGCAACTTTTGTGGGACATAGCCGATCCGGAGACCTGCTTGCCGCGTCACTTGTCCCTTTGCGGGTTTTAGTGCCCCAATCAGCACCCGCAAGAGCGTGGATTTTCCTGAACCATTGGGCCCGACAATAGTCACGATTTCGCCCGCAGTGAGGTTGATATCAACGTTTTGCAGCACGGTATTTCCACCATGCCGCACCGTGATTCCGCGGCCGGACATCAAGGCGTTCATGACGTCACCTGCGGTAGGCAAGATGGGCAAAGCCCTTGCGCTTCGATCACGGTTTGCTCGATCTGGAAACCACTTTGCGCAGCAGACGTGCCCAAAGCAGCGCTGGATATCTGCGCCTCGGCAACGGTGCCGCATGTCCTGCAAATCATGAAAGCGGGGTCATGTTTTTCGCCTGGGTGCATGCAGGCGATAAATGCGTTAAGTCGCTCAATACGGTGCACAAACCCTTGATCCACAAGAAAGGAAAGCGCGCGGTAGGCGACAGGGGGTTTTGACCCCAGCCCTTCGGCGTTCAGTCGCGCCAACACGTCATATGCCCCCATTGCGGCATGGGTTTCGAGTAGTATCTCAAGCGACCTCTGGCGGACCCGCGTCAACTGCACCCCGCGTTCAGCACAGGTGGCTTGCGCAGACTTTAGGGCAGATTTCACACAAGCGGTATGGTCGTGAGCGGCAAAGCCAAGCGGGGTGTTTTTCATCTTGTCTCTTTTTTCAGCTTGCGCCTGACGTTATGTTATAACATATTATCAGGCACTCGCTCTACGTTCAAGGATAAACCATGCGCCTTACCACGACGACTTTCATCAGCTTGCTGGCCGCCAGCCCCGCACTCGCAGTACCAAATGTCCTGACTGACATCGCACCGATAAATGCCTTGGTCAGCGAAGTAATGGGCGATCTTGGCACACCTGCCCTACTTTTGCCGCCAAATACCGATGGCCATGACTACACGATGCGCCCGTCCGACGCTCAAGCAGTAAGCGAGGCGGATGTCATCATTCGGGTCGGTGACGCATTGACCCCCTGGATGTCCGAAGTTTTAACAAATCTGGCCCCCGATGCGTCGGTGTTAACACTGTTGGAAACCGAAGGCTGGACATCGCGCCAGGTATCCGAAGGGGGCGATGTTGACCACGGGGGAGTGGACCCACATGCGTGGCTTGACCCGCAAATTGCGTCGGTTTGGGTTGTGCGGATTGCAGAAGCCTTGACAGTGGCCGATCCTGAAAACGCCACAACTTACGCACAGAATGCACAAACGGTGGCGGCTGATTTCGCCCGGTTAAGCGACACGATTGCGGCTGAATTGGCCGCAGTTTCGACGAAAAACTTCCTTTGGCCGCATGATGCCTACCAATACTTTGCTGCACGGTTCGACCTGACAGGCGTAGGAGCTATAGCGCAATCTGACGCGAGCGATCCGGGGCCCGCGCGTATTGCTGCACTACGTGATCTGGCGCTGTCGGGCAATGTTGACTGCGTGCTGCTTGATACCGAAATCAATGCTAGTTGGGGGCATATTTTAACTGATGGCACCGCGATTCCAATGGCGACTGTCGATCCAATTGGCGCAGGCATTCCACTTGGGCGCGGTTTTTACAGGACATTGTTGACGCAGCTTTCGTCAACCCTTGCCAACTGTCGATAAAATCCATTACGCCCCCAAGCCTATGTTGCAAGGGGGCGTAAAAATATCTTAAGCCACTAAGATAAAAGGATTATTCAGCGGGAAGCATCACTGTATCGATCACATGGATCACGCCATTGGACTGGTCGACATCCGCGATTGTGATGTTCGCCACTTGGCCGCGCTCGTCAGTCAACGTCAGCATGTCGCCTTTTGCTTTGGCCATCAACGTGCAACCGCCGAGTGTTTCGACCGCAAAGGCACCGCCTGCATCAGCGACCATGCCGCTGATCGCGTCAGAGAACACTTCTGCACCAACAACATGGCAGGTCAGGATCTGTGTCAGCGCCGCCTTGTTTTCCGGCTTGAGCAAATCAGCCAACTGGTCTTGATCCAATGCCGCAAACGCGCTGTTGACGGGTGCAAAAACCGTGAATGGGCCTTCGCTAGCGAGCGTATCTACTAGACCGGCGGCTGTCACGGCAGCAACAAGAGTAGTGTGATCGGCAGAGTTGGCGGCGTTTTCAACGATGTTCTTTTGGGGAAACATTTCTGCGCCGCCGACCATCGGGTTTGCCATGCTGTGGCTTTCGGCAAAAGCAGCACCTGCTGTCATTGTGAATACAGTTGCGATGGCTGTCAAAGTTGTGGTTTTCATTTTTTCGTCCTGTTGGTTGCCGCAAGGCACCTTGCCCTGCGTTCTCCTAAACCACGACGGCCCTGAGATAAGAGTTTCACTGCGGGACGAAAAAATTTAACTTGTTTAAAAATCGGTTGGCGCGCCGCCTTCTTCTTTGCGTTTCGCCACGAAAGCTTGCAATTCGTCGCGCCGCCCTTCGTCGAATGCGGGGGGTTCGAAATTTCCGATAATGTCCTTGAACGTCTGGTGAGCGCGCTGTGCGGTCCAGACGCCGCCTGCAACTTCCCAAGCCTCAAAGTTGCGCCAATCTGATACGATGGGCGCATAGAATGCCTTTTCATAGCGGTCTTGCGTGTGTTGAATGCCAAAGAAATGCCCATTAGGCCCCACCTCTTTGATCGCATCAAGTGCGATATCATCAGGCGTGGTCGCGACAATCTCTGGTTCCATATAGCGCTGGATCATCTGGATGACTTCGCAGTCCATGATAAATTTCTCGGGGCACGCGATCAGACCGCCCTCTAACCAACCTGCTGCATGATAGACGACGTTCGTCCCTGACTGCACCGCCGACCAAAGAGAGTTGGAGGTTTCCCACATCGCTTGCCCATCGGGCACATTGGCCGCACAGACCCCCGAGGCCCGCATCGGAAGCCCGTAGAACCGTGCCATTTGCCCCGTCATCTGGGTGGCGCGCATATATTCAGGGGTGCCGAAAGCTGGCGCGCCGGATTTCATATCTACGTTCGAGGTGAATGTGCCGATCACACAAGGCGCGCCGGGACGAACGTACTGGAACAGGGCAATGGCCGCGATAGCCTCGGCAATCGAGAGCGTGACAGCGCCCGACATTGTGACGGGCGCCATTGCACCTGCGAGGGTAAACGGGGTCACGATCACTGCTTGGCCCCGCCGGATACAGCGCAAGCACCCATCTATCATCGGAACGTCGTGTTTCAGCGGCGAGGTCGAGTTGATGTTGGTATACATATGCGGCTTGGCGCAGAATTCTTCCTCGGTCAGCCCGCCCGCGATTTTGACCATTTCCATCACATCTTCAACGCGCTCTTTACCCAGCGAATAGGCGTGCGCTACTTTGTCGGTCAGTGTCATTTTGTCGTAAACCACGTCGAGGTGGCGCACCGAGGCGTGCACATCAACAGGTTCCACAGGATAGCCGCCCGCGAAGTGGATGCAGTTAAAATATTGGGTCAGCCGTAAAAGGTCGGCGCATTGTTTGCGGGTGCCGGACACCTTCTTGCCGATTTCCATGTCGAAATAATTGGGTGGCGAGGACACGTTGCCAAACAGGATATGGTTGCCGCCGATGGTGATTTTGCGATCGGGATTGCGTGGTGTGATATCAAATTGCGCAGGCGCAAAGGCCAGCATCTCCATAACCCAGTCGCGACCCATGCGCACATTGGTGCCGTTCACAGTGCAACCCGCTTGCTTAAATAGCTCAAGCGCTTCCTCGTTAAGGAATTCGATCCCGACGTCTTCAAGGATGGTCATCGCGCCGTTGTGAATGGCAGCGACACCTTCAGGACCTAGCGGTTCTGTGGGGCGGTCCGTGTTGATCGGGATACGCCAAGGCATTTGGTCAATAACTTCATGCCCGCGCCGTGTCGCGTTACCTGCCCGCCCGCCGCCGCGCCGTCTTGGTGCATCTGCCATCTGTCATCTCCTGCTTGTGCTTAAAGATAACTGTCGCAGGCCCACACAGAACCCCTTGCGTAAACGCGACAAGATGTGTCGCTTTCTTTGTTAGCCGTGATTTTGACGGGCGATCCACGCGGGGATATCGGCAATCGATGCGAGTACAACGTCGGCGAACGGTCGTAATTCGGAGGCTGGCGCAGGGCCGGTGAGCACCCCGATCGTGCGCATTCCCGCAGCGCGGCCCGCATTAAGGTCATGGGTGCTATCGCCGACCATGATGCAGTCCGATGGCGCAAGTCCGGTGTTTGCACAGAACCCTAATAGCTGCCCCGGTTCGGGTTTACCGCCGTATCCGCTATCGTAGCCGGCCACGAAGTCAAACAGATCCAGCACATCGACGGCCGCCAAATGCGCGCGCGCAGGGTCTTCGGCATCGTTTGTTGCGACCCCAATGACGATCCCCATTTCCTTGATTTCGTGCAGCAACGGCCACAGCGGCGCGGCCTGAACCTGCGGAACTTTTTTGGCCTCGCTCCGCATCCGGTCGACCAATTCAGATTTGCGCACGTCGGGCAGATGTTCGAGCATCACATCGGCGATGACATCTATCGTCTCCGCAATCACGATACTACCGGGCCAAAACACGCCCCCCTCCAGATCAAAGCCTAGCGCGTTGGCCAGTGCGTCGATCCGCCCCTGATCGTGGCCTACCTCCGAAGCGATCATACCCCGTGTCCACGCCCCCCAAGTTGCGTTAAAGTCGAACAGGGTTCCGTCTTTGTCGAAGACTAAGCCTTTGATCATTGAAACGTCCTTCATAGCGCTTCTTGACACTCGACCCCGCCGCCATGACGGTGTCAACCAACATGCTTAAATTTCGCTCATACCGCAGCCGCCCTATGCACCTTGGCCCGTTTCCGCTGGAAAAACTGAAACGCATGGCCCGTGGAGATCTGTCTCATTTGCCGCCGATGACCGCAGTGTCATTTCGCAGACCCGATGACCCCAAAAGCATCGTGAACGCGATGCAGGATTATCAAGCAATGCTGGACGCCACCCGTGATGGCATGATCAAAACAGAACTGGCCGAGATTCCCGACGGGTTGCAAGAGCGCGCCAATCATCTGAAATCCTTCGCGTATTATTGTGATGCCAGCATGGTGGCCACGTGCGAAATTCCAGGCGATGCGTGGCTGGATGCCACTATCGCGAACCCCGACGTAAAAAGGTTAGCCGAAAAACTAAAGGTTATGCAGCCCAAGTCATTGGCCGCAGGCATTGACGTGATCATGGCAGGTCTGCGCGACAGCATGGCCCTGCCGCCGGCCGATTGCAGGCACCATACCCATGCAATTGTGATGCTGTATGACCATCCGCGTGCGCCACACGAGGGCGAGCCGGGCGCAGACTGGATTTCAGATGCCCTGCCCCAGCGCGCCTGCTTGCGCGGCATGGAAACCGCCGTCACGTTGGCCAGTTATATCCGCACACTGGGTTACGGTGCGCGCGCGCATTCGATGGCGGCAAGCGATGTGGACCTTGGGGCCTTGGCGGTCACGGCGGGATTGGTCGCGTTAGAGGATGGCGTTTTGGTCAATCCGTTTACCGGCAACCGCTATGGTTTGGCCGCCGTCACAACGACTTTGCCAATGGCCTCCGATGTGCCGATCGTCCCGTACCAAGAAGCACCTATGTCGTACACCGTGGGCTTTGGCGCCCATGCGAAATCGGCCCGTACCTGCGACCCCTATGCAAAGCGCGATTTTGCTTTGGGTCCGCATCCGTTTGAAACACTTAAACGGGTCGAAAATCCGACGACTTATATCGATAGGCCCAATGTGGCGCGCGTCCCCAAACGGGCCAATCTGTTCGCCCGTGCCTTATTTGGCGATCTGGGAAAGTCAGTCCAAGAGGCCACCAAAAACGGGAATTACGTGCGCAAATCTGCAAGCGCCTATGCGTTTCGCCCCTCTTTGGGCGCGTTTGTTTTACTCCAAGATGGCAAGGCGCAGACGGCGCAAGACGGCACGAACGACCCTGACCAGAATGCGCAAAATATCAAAGCTGCATTATATTTCCTTGGCGTTGATGCGGTGGGTTTAAGCGCCTGTCCCGATTGGACCTACTATAGCCATGATGCGGCGGGCCAACCGATCACGCCCTACCACGACAACGCGATTTCGATGATTATTGATCAGGGCCACGAAACGATGGAAGGCGCGTCTGGCGATGACTGGATCGCCTGCGCACAATCGATGCGCGCCTATTTGCGGTTCTCTCTTTTGGGTGGGGTTTTGGCGCAGCATTTGCGCAATCTGGGCTATACTGCACGGGTGCATTCGGTAATGGACGACGAGGTGTTGCATCCACCGTTGTTATTGTTGTCAGGTTTGGGCGAGGTCAGCCGAATTGGCGAGGTGATCCTCAATCCGTTTCTTGGCCCGCGCCTGAAATCCGGCGTCGTTACCACCAATATGCCCATGACCCATGACAAACCGATTGATTTTGGCCTGCAAAAATTCTGCGATGCCTGCAACAAATGTGCCCGCGAGTGTCCCTCTGGCGCGATCACTGCAGGCCCAAAGCTAATGTTTAACGGGTATGAAATCTGGAAATCCGATAGTCAGAAATGCACCACCTATCGCGTTAGCCAGAAAAATGGTGCGATGTGCGGGCGCTGTATGAAAACCTGTCCGTGGAACCTCGAAGGGTTGTTCGCGGAAGCCCCGTTTCGCAAATTGGCCATGACGGTCCCGAAAGCCGCAAAAGCCTTGGCCACGCTTGATGACAAGCTGGGCAAAGGCGCGATCAACCCCGCAAAAAAGTGGTGGTGGGACCTCGAGATGGTGGATGATGGCGCCTACCGTCCTGCCACCGATCCTGTGAACCAGCGCAGCCTGTCGCCCGATCTTAAGCTGCGCCACGCGGATCAAACCTTGGCTGTCTACCCAGCCTCATTGGCCCCGCCGCCCTATCCATGGCCGTTCCCGATGGACCGCGAGGCAGGTATCAAAGCCTATACCGATATGATCCCCGCAGACGAGCATCGCCGCCGCCGCGCAACCGGACAGCCTACCGAGCATGTCTACACCGCTGGGTTGGCCGAGACGCCGGTGCTGAATTTGATCGTCTCGCGCGTTGAAAAACTAACCGATGACATCACTCTTTACGAATTTTCCGATCCCGATGGCACCGATTTGCCTGCCTTTACCGCAGGAAGCCACATTGATGTGGTGGTGGCGCCTGAATTCTTTCGGCAATATTCGCTCTGTGGGGATCCTGCCAACCGCAACTCCTACCAAATCGCTGTTTTGCGTGACGCTACCGGACGCGGTGGATCAAAGCTAATGCACCGCATCTTTACGCATGGGCGTCGTATATTTGTGTCCAAACCGATCAATCACTTTCCACTACACGACGCGAACCACACCGTGTTGATGGGCGGAGGGATTGGCGTTACACCGATGATCACAATGGCCCATACGCTATATGCCCAAGGGCGCAGTTTTGAGCTGCACTATAGTGTGTCGCGCCGCGTTGACGCAGGTTTTGCGAAGATTTTAGCGGACCAGCCATGGGCAGATCACGTGACTGTCCATGTCTCGGACGAAGGCACACGAGCGGATTTGAACAAAGTGGCAGCCTACCGCGAAGGCGCGCATATCTACACCTGCGGGGCCGAGCCTTATATGCAGGCTGTACTGGATACCGCCGCGTCGAACGGGTTTCCCGATGATGCACGGCATTTGGAATATTTCGCCGTCCCTGAGACCCCCGACTATGTCAACCACGCGTTTACGCTGCGTCTCAAAGACGGGCGCGCCATCGCGGTCGCCGCCACGCAAAGCGCCTCTGACGCGTTGCTACAAGCGGGTGTGCACGTGGATGTTAAATGCGCAGACGGGCTATGTGGGGTATGTAAATGCGGCGTAATTTCAGGCGCGGTTGAACATCGCGACTATGTTTTATCCAAAGCCCAGCAATCAAGCGAAATGATCTTGTGCCAAAGCCGCGCCGCTGACCCCGACGCAGAAATCGTCATCGACATTTAGGTCCAATTGACGTTCTCGGCACCTGGCAATGCGTAACGCGCACGCAGCGGCATGTCATATTTCAAGTCATGCGCATCACAAAATGCGACAACCCAAACGTCATCATTCGTCAGAAACTCGAGCACCGATGATTGAAACGCCGGATCGCCCGCTTGGTCGCGCAAATCCTCAGCCGCGCCGCCCGTCGAGCCCAAGAAAACGGGACAAAGATCGTCATTGCCAACCAACCACCCTAGGGCTTGAAGCGCAATTGTTTGGGCCTGTTCTGGGCTCATTTCATATCCTCGGTTCGTCGCAACTATTTTTTAACTATTAGGTCGCAAAGTACGGGTGTCGTTGTGGTGAAACCACTTGAAAGGATCATAGATATGACG
>TARA_R110002051_G_scaffold62653_2_pt1 | contig 19714 bp, 20 predicted proteins | sample TARA_R110002051 | Tara Oceans TARA_R110002051 (sample SAMEA4397023) | marine metagenome | biome: Polar Biome; feature: [MES] marine water layer (ENVO:01000295) within the mesopelagic zone...; material: water (ENVO:00002006), including particulate matter (ENVO:01000060) such as......
GTTCTGGCTGTCAGACACGCCCACCCTGCTGCTCGCGCTCGCGGGCGGACTCACCGCCTATGTGTTCCACCGCTTCCTGGAAAACTTCCGTCCCCTGCGCTGGGCGGATGCGTTCGGAATGTCGCTGTTCGCCGTCACCGGTGCGGCCATGGCGCTGAACCTCGATCACGGCATCGCGGTCGTGCTTATCATGGGCACAATCACCGCCAGCGCCGGTGGCCTGATGCGTGACGTGGTCGCCAATGAGGAACCGCTGCTCCTGAAAAAGGATATCTACGCCACCGCCGCCCTGCTCGGCGCGGGCGTCTATTTCGGCCTCGCCACCTGGGGCCTGCCCGAATCCGGCGCCTTCATCGGCGGCCTCGCCGCCGCCTTCACCCTCCGTGCACTGGCCATCGTGTTCAAGCTGTCGCTACCGAAATCACCGTTTTAAGGTTGATGGCACCAGTCGCCTATTGGGACCCAAACAGCAATTTCGCGCCTCAGTCACGACATGCCCAGTGCCTGAAACTCTATCGACGCCTGAGCGGGAGTCCGCCCAGCCTGGAGCCTGCCATATCCCAGCCTTCACCCCGTCCATTTTCAAGTGTGTTCTATTTGCAACACCTATCGGAACCAGCATCCCGGTAGGCTCAAAAAAAGCTAGCCATACCCGTTCGCGTGAATAGCATTATCAGCCGGCTCAGGGAGAAAATGGGGACAACTGAAAATGAGTAGAACGTTCAATTTCGTCACGTTGCTGAGCGTCGTTTCTGCAGCGATCGGCATTTATGTATTCTTCAGTGATGAAATCACCGCCCGTCTGTTCCCCGACCAGAAAACCGCAACAAAGGCCGACATCAAGGAACAGTTCCAGCTGAGCGAGGACCGTATCGCCGAAGTTGTTGCAGCGTCGGTAGCCGATGCGGTCGGCAAGGCCCAGGCCAAGGGCGAAAATGTTTCTCAGGTTGAGAAAGTGGACTACGAGGCCGCACTTACCAAGCTGCTCTCCTCCGACGATCCGGCCCTAAACGATGCGAAGTTCTTGGCCGTTTCAGGCGAAACTGAGGCCGCTGCAGAGAACATCGTCACCTCTATCTCCGCCTCGACCGATGCCGGCGATACAGTTCAGGCGAAGAGCCGCGCAGACTTGTTGCGCAGTGCAGGCGACATTCTTGTGCCGTCCAATGCGCAAAAGGCGCTCGCAGCATACGAGAAAGCGCTGGAATTCGATCCCGGTAATCAGGTTTTGCAGACACGTGTTCAGAGACTCAAGATTGCCACGGCGGCGAAAAACGAAGTCGTCGGTATTCCGGGCGCCGCCTTCGAACTCGGTGGCTTGAAGTTCGAATTCGAAGGATGCGACCAGCCACAGGCCCCTCGCTGTGTTTTCAACGTGATGAACCCGACGCCAGACCTGATCGGACTCAGTGTTAGCTCCCGACAATGGGGCATCGACGAAGCCGGTCTCTGGGTCCAGGCAGGCCGGAAAGCAATCGTCGCCAGTTCGAAGGAGTATTGGGAGGTGCCGTCCCTCGAAGCTTCGCAGATCGAATTCAGCTTCCGGTCCGCGGCCAACATGTACCAGCTGCTTCGCCTCAATTTCCGGGTCGATGGAGTTGGGTTCGACAAGGAATTCCGCGACATCGCCATTCGCGGCGGAAAGCAGGTCCAGGTCCGGTCTATGCGGCCGGTCGATCCGGCCCATCCAGAATATGCATATGAAATCGCCGGGGTGAAAATCCACTTCCTCGGCTGCACCAGCCCTGACGCGCCAGTCTGTCAATTCGACATGATGAACACTGGCAACAAGGATGTGACCGTGGATGGTCGCGGTGCTGTTGGCTACACCAGCCAGGGCATTCAGCTAGAAGCGGTAAAGTCCGAAATCAGCCTGGAAAACAAGAAGGAATCCTCGGCACCACCAGGCATCGCCTTCACATGGGAAGTGACCTTTAATCGTGAGGCCGCACTCTTCCAGTCCTTCTGGCCTGAATTGCGGATCAATTACGACGCTTATCCGCGCGAGTTCCGAGACGTCCTGATCGGCGACACATCTCCCCCGGTCAAGGTAGCGCGCCTCGATGAAGCGGTCTCGCCTGATGCCATATTCGAGATGGCCGGTTTGAAATTCGTGTTTCTCGGTTGCCGAAACACACTCAATCCAACTTGTACGTTCGATGTCCAGAACTTCACCGACAAGGCGCTTCTGATCGACATGCGCAATCCGGTAGCAACCCTCGCCGACGGAACATCTTATAAGGCAAATTCCGACGAGCTGGAAATGTCCCGCGCCAGCGCCGTGAAATTCCCTGCCGGAGTGACCACGACTTACAACATCGCCTTCCGGCATGAGATGTCGGAGATCACGAATCTGTCGCTGAAATTCTATGTTGATCGCAACTTGAACGAATATTCCCTGACCAACATCAATGTGGAATAATGAGCCGGCTGGTTATCCGCGTCGAAGTAAAACCGTGAGTTCTGCCCGACGTCTGCTTCGACGCTAATAGAAAGCGCTCACCAAAAACCTATCCCACACTTCCGCGCTGCTCGTATAATGGCGCGCATGCAATTCACGCCTGCCTTGCTCCTTGAACTGATCGCTGCCAACTGGCCGCGCGCGCAGAAGCTGGGCGGGTGGGCGCGGCAATTGGTGAAAGACCCCGCCGCAGACACCATCGCCCGGAATGTGCACAGCGAGGTCCTCCGCATCCTGCGCCCCGCCGAATCCATGGTGCGCCGCATGCAGCTCATCCTCGCGCTGAAGGAACCGATTGCTCTGGTGCCCCCGGCCAACGCCGGGGCCTCAGCCCACCCTTCCCCCAAAGCCAACAGCCCCGTTCTCCCTGCCCAGGCAGGGACGAAGGCAGGGGCGGCTTCCCAAGCCCAGTTCCTCCTGACCGAACCTCTCACCATCCGCCTGCCCTCAGACGCGACACCCTTCGTCAAATTCGGCCCGCGCATTTTCGTCTTCGGCTCCGACATGGACTGGCGCCCGCTGCCCCGCGAGGCGCCGCCGGCCCCGCTGCCGACCGCCCCATTGCTCGCGCGTCTGTCGCGCTTCGACGCCGTGCTGGCCGAACCGGATGCTCATGCCGTACGGCTTGCCCGCCTTATCGCGCGCCTGCGCGGCGCACGGGCCGCGCCAGCCGCGCGCTGGACAGGCTGACCCATGCCGCCATCACCTATGTCTGCTGGGGCGCCGACGCGGCATTAAGCGGCGCGTGGGACACAGGCTAGGGCACGGCCTGAAACTTTTTTTCATCCAGATGTGAACCGTTTTCGCGGGCCTACGTACAATGGGTCATGCGTACCCCTGCGCATTGCACGGAGATTCACACATGCCTTTTAAATCCAGCCTTTTGATTGCCGGCGCTGTTGCCGCGTCCCTGTCGCTCGCGGCCTGCGAAGATGCCGCAGACCAGGCAGACTATGATGCCGCCCCGGCCGCCAAAGTCGAAATGCCGACCGAAGCCGCCACACCGCCTGCTGAACCCATGATGGAAGAAGCCGCCGTTGAAACCGGCACAATCGTCGCGGTTGCCGCTGGCAATGACGCCCTGTCCACATTGGTCGCTGCCGTTACCGCGGCTGACCTTATCGACACGCTGAACAGCGACGGTCCGTTTACTGTGTTCGCGCCGCCAAACGATGCGTTCGCCAAACTGCCAGAAGGCACAGTTGAAACACTGCTGATGCCAGAGAACAAGGCCACGCTGGCCGGCATTCTCACCTATCATGTCGTGGCAGGCGAAGTGATGGCCGCTGATCTTGTTCAGGCCATCACCGACAATGGCGGCACATTCACGGTTACCACCGTCAACGGCGCAGACCTCACCGCCTCCATCGTCGACGGCAATGTCATCCTCACCGATGCAACCGGCGGCACCGCCACGGTCACCGCCACCGACATCGACGCATCCAACGGCGTTGTCCATCTGATCGACACCGTTGTCATGCCGGGCTAAGTCCCCCTCTTCCCGGTATGATTGGCGGCCCCGCACCCCTCCCGGTGCGGGGTCGCTTTTTTTCCGGGTCTTGCGATGAGGTGACGGGCTGATACTGTCCCGCCTTCAACAGAATGCTGAGGGCTGAAATTATGCGTGGATTGCTGCTGGCCGTGTGCCTTGCCGTTTTTGTGGGGCCGGTATTAGCCGATGAAAAGGCTGATCCTGCCAAGGAAAAGCCGGAGATTCCAGAGGCGCAGACCTTCTCGTCAGACCATACGCTCCGCCTCAATGGCCAGGCCATCAAGTACAAGACAGTCGCCAGCGAAATCTACCTGCGCGACGCGAAAGACGAGCCCACCGCCTCCATCTTCTCGGTCGCCTATGTACGGGATGGCGTCTCCGATGCCCGCCAGCGCCCCGTCACCTTCGTGTTCAATGGCGGCCCCGGCTCCGCCTCGCTCTGGCTGCACATGGGTGCGTTCGGCCCGAAGCAGGTGATCACGCCGTCTGATGCCACTGGCGTCGGCGCGCCGCCCTATACGGTGCGGGACAACCAGAATTCCCTGCTCGACGTGACGGACCTTGTCTTCATTGATCCCGTCGGCACCGGCTATTCCCGCCCCCTCGGCGACAATGACGGCAAAGAATTCTACGGCGTCAATGAAGACGCTGAAAGCATCGCCGAATTCATCCGTATCTGGATCACCGAAAACGGCCGCTGGAACAGCCCGAAATATCTTGCCGGTGAAAGCTATGGCACCACCCGCGCGGCGGCCCTCACCGAGAAACTGCAGGGCGGCTGGAATGGCATCGGCCTCAACGGTGTGATCCTTGTGTCCGCCATCCTCGATTTCCAGAACGCGCGCTTCGCGCCGGGCAACGATTCCGCCCACATTTCCTTCTTCCCGTCCGAAGCCGCCATCGCCTGGTATCATGGCAAGGTCGACAAGACGAAATGGAACGGCGACTTCAATGCCTTTGTCGACGCCTCGCGCACCTATGCCATCGACACGCTGGCCCCCGCCCTGATCCGCGCCAACACGCTGACCGCGCAAGAGGAAGCCGAAATCGCGAACCAGATGAGCGCCTATCTCGGAGTCTCGGCAGAATGGGTCCGTCAGGCAAAGCTGCGCATCGACCCGACCCGCTTCCGCAAGGAACTGCTGCGCCGCGAAGGTTACTCCATTGGCCGCTTCGATGGGCGCTACAAGGGCGTCGACAGCGAGGGCACATCCGACTCGCCGGAGAATGATCCATCCGGCTACGGAATGGATACCGCCTATGTTGCTGCCATCAACGACTATCTGACCCGCGAACTGAAGATAGACGTCACCCGCCCCTACAAGGTGCTGACGGGCGAACCGGGTTCGCAATGGAACTGGAGCTTGGATGAAGGCGGCTGGCCTGCCTATGTCAACGTCACGCCATGGCTCGGCAAGGGCATGCGCGAGAACCCGCAGATGAAAGTGCTGCTGGCTTCAGGCTGGTACGATCTCGCCACACCTTTCTTCGGCGCCGAGATGGCCCTGTTCAAGAATGGTGTTGTGCTCGACCGGGTTCAGTTTGATTATTACGACGCCGGCCACATGATGTACCTGTCCGAAGCTGAAGGCGCGAAATTGTCGAATGACGTCCGCGCCTTCATCCGGGATGGCCAATAGTATCAGGCTCTGCGCACCACTGCAGTCGTGCTGCGCGCACTTTCCACCACCACAGCGTCGCCGGCACGGATCGGCACGTTGTGGTCGGCGGTTTCAGCGCCCCACACGGTGTCGCCAACCTTGATCTGGCCAGCACCACTGGTGAAATCACCCGTCGCCACTCCGCGTTGGCCAATCAGCCCGGCCATGCGCTTGTTCAGTGTCGGATGCTCTTCCACCGTTCCGCGCAGACCGGCAAACAGGGTGCGCCCGGCCATGACAAGCACCAGGGACGCCACGCCGAAGACGATCAACTGACCCTGCCACGTGGCATAGGCTTCTGGCCCAAAATAAGCGAACGCTGCGGCAAGCCAGGCGGCAATGGCCAGCATCATCAGGTCGAATGTCCCTGTCATCAGCTCGATGCCAAAAAGGACAAGGCCCAGTGCCAGCCAGTGCCAGACGGTAAGCTCGGAAAAAATCAGTTCCATGATCCAGGTCTTCCGGTTGGGGTTGAGATGGAGGCCGGTGCCCGGCTCGAAGCCGGGCACCGTAAGCAGGTTAGTATTCGGTCCGCGTCGGCGGCACGGCGCCGCCCTGTGCACGCGAGGCAAGCTGTGCTTCTTTCGCGGCGCCTGTCAGGCCCTTGATGCCTTCAATCGCCCCCAGGATGCTAGAGAATTCGGCCGGGATGATGACGGTGCGCTGTTGCGGGCTGGTCGCCAGTTTCTCGAATGCAGCGACATAGGCCTGGCCGAGGAAGTAATTGATCGCGTTGACGTCGCCCTTAGCAATAGCTTCGCTGACCATGGCGGTCGCCTTTGCTTCGGCCTCGGCTTCACGCTCGCGCGCTTCGGCGTCGCGGAAGGCGGCTTCACGTCGTCCTTCGGCTTCCAGGATCTTCGCCTGCTTCTGGCCCTCAGCTTTCAGGATGGCAGACTGCTTGTCGCCTTCGGCCGTCAGGATTTCCGCACGCTTCAGACGCTCGGCCTTCATCTGGCGGTTCATGGCTTCGGTAATGTCAGCGGGCGGGCTGAGGTCTGCAATCTCAATACGCGTGACCTTGACGCCCCATGGGTTGGTTGCCGCATCGATCACGTGCAGCAGGCGCGCGTTAATATCGTCGCGGTTCGACAAGACTTCGTCCAGGTCCATCGAGCCGACCACGGTACGGATATTGGTCAGCGACAGGTTCTGGATCGCATTGTGAAGGTTGTTCACTTCGTAGGCGGCCGAAACCGCATCAATCACCTGTATGAACACGATGGCGTCGCACGACACCATGGCATTATCCTTGGTGATGACTTCCTGCTGGGGAACATCCAGCACGGTTTCCATCATGTTCATCTTGCGCCCGACCTTTTGAACTATCGGCATGATGATATGCAGGCCAGGGGTCAGCGTTTTGGTGTAGCGGCCGAAATTTTCGACCGTCCAATTGTACCCCTGCGGCACTTGTTTGACCGTGGACACGATCAGAATGAGGCCAACAACTGCAATCAGCACCGGCACTGTCATTAGAAAATCCATGGAACCCTCTCCGTTACATCTCACTTTCATGTGGGGAAGGATTTGCCGATAATCAATAAAAATCGATCAAAAACGGCGCGCCCGGTCCCCCCGAACGCGCCGATAATGGATTGATTTGTTTAACAGATACTACGCAGGAAGCCTTAAAGCTGACCGAGCAGATAATCGGCGCTGGATACCTTGAATTCCGGTCCCTGCTCCACGTTCAGCTCTGCCACAACGCCGTCCTTCACAAGCATGGAGTAACGCTGCGAGCGCTTGCCCATACCGAATCCCGAAGCGTCCATCTCGAGACCAAGAGATGAGGCGAATGCGCCATTGCCATCAGCCAGCATGCGAACGGTCTGCTCGGTACCGGCCGATTTGCCCCAGGCGTCCATGACGAACACATCATTTACCGATGTGCAGACAATCTCGTCGACGCCCTTGGATTTCATGTCGCCAGCCTTGTCGATAAAGCCTGGCAGATGGCGGGCAGAACAGGTCGGCGTGTAGGCGCCCGGCACGGCGAAAAGGGCAATTGTCTTGCCGCCGAATATGTCGGCCGTTGTGCGCGGCTGGGGGCCGTCACCGGTCATTTCCATGAAAGTTGCTTCGGGAAGCTTATCACCAACCTTGATGCTCATCTGTTTCTCTCCTTGCAGGTTTGACATTGCACATAAGGCCGACGCGCTGTTGCGGCAAGCTGCATCGCCCTTGCCAAAGGATGACACTTGCCCCAGCCTTTCAGTAATGGAGAGCCCTGACTCATGAATACCGACCTCACCGGCAGACTGCTGATCGCCCTACCAAGCATTGGCGACCCGCTGTTTTCCCGCTCGGTTATCCTGCTGTGTGCGCACTCGCCGGACTTCGCGATGGGCATCGTGCTTAACAAGCCGATGACGGGAATCCGTTTGCCGGAACTGTTCGAACAGCTGGACGTGACCACGGAACTCGGCGCTCCGGATACCTGCGTTCTCGACGGCGGCCCTGTCAGTACAGAACGCGGCTTTGTCATCCATACAGACGACGTCATCAGCGAAGGGGCGACGCTGGAGATTGATGGCGTTTTTTGCATGACCGCCACGCGCGACATGCTGGAGATTATCGGTTCAAGCGCCGCGCCGCGCAAATCCGTGCTGGCGCTCGGCTATTCCGGCTGGGGGGCCGGCCAGCTTGAGGTGGAACTGGCGGCTAACGCCTGGTTGGTAGGCAATCCTGACGACGAGTTGGTGTTCGGCGATGACTACTCCCAGAAATGGACCCACGCCCTGAGCCGGATGGGAGTCGATTCCGGCCGGCTTCAAATCGATGGCGGTTCCGCCTGATCAGGCCTTCAGAAAGGCTGCAGCAGACTCAGCATTCATGGGTCGGGCGAAAGCGAAGCCCTGAACATGGTCGAAGCCCAGCCCGCGCAGCTTCACCGCATCGTCCTTGTCTTCGACCCCCTCAGCCGTGCTGGTCATGCCCAGGCGGCTGGCGAGAAGCGTGATCGTGGAGAGGATCGTGTCGATTCGTTGCTGGCCAAGGCGGCAAGTCAGCCCGTGGTCGATTTTCACACTGTCGGCGGGCAGGTCCGCCAGCCACTCGAACGAGGAATGTCCAGTGCCGAAATCGTCGAGCACGAGTCCGGCGCCCACCGCTTTCAGGGCCATGGCCGCCGCCAGCGCATGGCTGGCATCGCGCAGTGCCGCCTGCTCGGTCAACTCGATTCTCAGCGCGCGCGGCGGCAACTGGTAGCCATTCATCAGCGCCTCGACGAGCGCCGGCACTGTGCCGCGCGCCAGATCCCGCGCCGTCAGATTCACATGCATGAATAGATCACCGCGCCCGGATTTTTCGCGCAGCATGGCTAGCGTCTCTGCCGATCTGATCAACATGTTGGAGGCGAGTGCCTCGTCTTCATAGCGACTGGGTGGAGACGTGCCCTCCGCGCCATCCCAGCGCGCAAGTGCTTCAAAGCCGACAATACGACCGTCGCGCAGGGATATGATTGGCTGGTAGACAGGCGCAAGGTCTGGTCCCGGTTTCAGGTCGGACGGATCGATTTCCGGGAAATCGTCGCCCACCAGCAACATGCCCCGGGCCTCAGACCGTCCAATGAACGCGCCGACAAGATGAACGTCCCGCCCGTTTGACAGGCGTAACGCGCAGCGGACCGGCCCTTCGCCAGGACTGAGCGCCTTGCCCAGACGGCCGCGGCTCAGCCCTTCCAGCATCTGCTCGAGCGCGTTGATCGACCAGTCTCCAGACATGTCGGACAGAATTGTTGCCTGCGGGGCCTCAATGGCCAGGCGCTGGGTCGGCGCATGCCAGTACCAGTTGCCATGAGGTTGCGTATGTTGGGAGTTTGCCATTCGGGCGAATCTAGCTGCCATTGTGCGGCTTGACGAGGCCGAAAAGAACGTGATCACGGCGCTCGCCCGCAATCTCCAAGTATGCGCGAGCGTATCCCTCCTCCTCAAAGCCGACCGTCTCTAGCACTTTGCGGGACCGATTGTTCTCCGCCAGCGTGCCTGCATCAATCCGGGCCAAACCCAGACGATCGAACGCCCATGACGTCAATGCGATGACGGCTTCGCGCATATACCCTTGGCCTTCAAAGTCCGCGCCCAGCCAATATCCGAGGCTGGCGCTGGACGCTGGCCATGTGCGCACGTTGGTAAGCGACGCCCCGCCAATCAGCGCATTGTCCGAAATCCGGCGGATAAGGAACACATAGGCTTGCGCATTTTTCCAGGCTGCGTTCCACGCCTTCAGGCGGCGCGCCCAATCCGCTTTCGAATTTGCATCCCCCGGCCACACAGGCTCCCACGGCTCGAGATGCGGCCGGCTGGCTGTTCGCAAGGCCGCCCAGTCTTCATAATCGCTCTTGCGCGCCGCCTCGAGCACGAGGCGCTCACTGGCAATCAGTGTATCTCGCTGAACAACAGCCATCAGGGGGCCATGTGGGTCTTGGCTTCAATCGCGCCGCGCACTGCAGACAGCTCGGCCGACAGCCGCTCGAAGACTTCGCCCCGCGCAAGCAGCTTTCCGCAACGATGCGGCAGCGGTGCATCAAGGCCGGTCGCCTGCTTTACGGTTTCCGGGAACTTGGCGGCCGCCGCCGTCGCCAGAACGACGGTGGCCACGTCGTCGCGCGGTGTCTGGCGGGCCTGAAAAGTGCCGACAGCCGTGTGCGGGCAAATCAGCCAGCCGGTCTCAGATTCAAATCGGGCCATCTCGCTCAGCGTATCAGCGTTGCTCACGGTCGACGCGGTAATGCCGACACAGCCAAGGCGGCTCATCGCCGTTTCGGGCAGCGCGGCTTCGCCGGCCTGCTTGTAGCTGTCATACACGCCGCGCACGGCATCGCCATCGCGACCCGTCACTTCATACAAAAGCCGTTCGAAATTTGACGGCACCGAAATGTCCATGGCCGGGCTTGGCGTCGCAACTGCCGGGGCACGCGTCATGACGCCCGTATTGAACAGGCGCGCAAGCGCGTCATTCTCGTTGACGGCGCAGGCGATCTCGAAGCCGCCCGTCATCAGGCCGCACCGTGCCGCGACATAGCCTGCCAGTGCATCACCCATGTTGCCGCTCGGCACGACAAAGCGAATCTTTCCGCCGAGCGCCGCCTGAGCCATGGCATAATAGACCGACTGCGCAGCGATGCGCGCCCAGTTGATCGAATTGACGCCCGACAGACCGACCTTGCTGGAAAAAGCCTTGTCACCAAACAGGGATTTGACGATCCCCTGGCAGTCGTCGAAGTCACCATCAACGGCCAGGTTGGTCACGTTGGCGGCGCCCGTTGTGGTCATGAACAGGCGCTGGACTGGCGAAATGCGCTCATGCGGATGCAGGATGAAAAGGTCCGCATGCTTGGCACCTGCGAAGGCTGCCGCTGCAGCGCCCCCGGTATCGCCCGATGTCGCACACACGATTGACAGGCGCTTGCCCGACTTTCCGAGCATGTAATCGTAAAGCTGGGCGATGATCTGCATCGCCACATCCTTGAAGGCCAGCGTCGGGCCATGATGGAGTTCCATCAGCCACAGCCCGGGACCGGCCTGCGTCAGCGGCGCAACCGAATGATGGGCAAAGCTGACATAGGCGCGTTCGCACATTTCCAGCATGTCAGCTTCTGGAATGGCATCACCAGCGAAGGCCGACAGGATTCGCGCGGCAACCTGGACATAGGGTTCATCCGGTTTGGCCGGAGCGATTTGCGGATAGGTTTCCGGCACATAAAGGCCGCCATCGGGGGCGAGCCCCGCAAGGCAGGCGCCAACGAAATCAACCGGCGCGGCCTGTCCGCGTGTCGAAACATATTTCACGCATCGCTCCCTTTGCGAAACCTCAAGCGGCCTTGTTGGTAATGGAAGGCGAGATACACGCCGACCAGTGCCATGGCGAGCCCCCACCAGGTGATCGCATAGCCGAAATGGCGCTGAGGCGGCAACTTGCTGTCGACGCGCACCTGCGCGAACGGATTATCCCCCACCATGGTGCGGCCATTCTCGGTCAGCCGGATCGTTTCGGATTCGAAGACGCGACCGTCCACACGGGACGCCAGATCGGCGGGCAGGACCGCCGCCAGAACATCCGGATCCAGGGTATAATAAATGCCGGTCTGAGGGCTGTCTTCACCGCTGAAGGCGTTGCGCCCGCGTGGCACCTGATACAGACCGCGCGCCGCATAACGTAGACCAGCCCCACAGTCCGGGCCCTCGCAGGGCAGCGGCGGTTCGACCTGATAGATCACCTCGGTCGGGGTGAAGACCACATCCTGCCCGGTATCTATGGCGACGACGCGCCGCCAGGCGGCACTCCCGTCAACATAGGAATACACCATGGTCTCGCTACCCTGAACCACCGATCCATCAATCATGGCCCATTGCGGCTCGGCGTTGTCGAGCGCCATCTTTTCGAGAAACCGGCCATATTGCCAATTCCCCAGCCAGACGAGGATGACCAGACTAGCCAGTGTAAACACTGTGAGCACGGGAAGCGGACGGAAAGTCATGGCGGGACTTGGGCCTTTTATGAAAAAGGCCCGCCGGGCGGATCGACGCGCCGGCGGGCCTGGGTTCGGATCAGGTTCGCGATAAGGCGCTTACTTGCCGCCTTCCATAATCAGGTAGGGTGCAACGTAGACGAAAGCGAAGAGGAACAACCACACGACATCAACGAAGTGCCAATACCAGGCCGCAAACTCGAAGCCGAGATGCTTCTGTGGTGTCATGCCGCCCATCATCAGGCGCATCAGGCAAATCGCGAGGAAGATCGTACCGATCACGACGTGAGCGCCATGGAAGCCCGTGGCCATGAAGAAGGCTGAGCCATAAAGCGTGCCGTCATAGGTAAAGCCTGCATGGCTGTATTCGAGCACCTGCAACGCCGTGAAGCCCAGGCCGAGCAGCACCGTCAGCAGCAAGCCAAGCTTGGCGCCGGAACGGTCACCATGCTGGAGTGCGTGGTGGGCCCAGGTCACGGTTGTACCGGACAAGAGAAGAACCAGCGTGTTGATCAGCGGCAGGTGAAAGGGATCAAATGTCTCGACGCCAGCAGGTGGCCAGTCGTTGAACTTCGCAAGAGCATCAGCATAGAGCGGATTGGTTGCATCCCACGTGCTGCCGGTGCGCGCTGATTCATAGATCGTGAACTCGAAAAAGCCCCAGAACCAGGCAACGAAGAACATCACTTCCGACGCAATGAACAGAATCATGCCGTAGCGCAGGCCAATGGCGACAACAGGCGTGTGATCGCCGAGCGCGCCTTCCTTGGCCACTTCGCGCCACCAGCCGATCATGACCCATGCGACCATGGCAAAGCCGATGGCCATCATCCACCAGGAGCCAGCCTCAAAGCCGAAAAGCCCTTTCATGTAGGTCACACCGCCCACCGCCAGCACGAGCACGGCAAGGGAGCCGAGCAGTGGCCACGGGGAGGGATTTACGAGGTGGTAATCGTGTTTGACGTCGCCGCTGGACATGGCTTGGAAAACCCCTTGAAATTATCACGTATAGCTTTGCGCTGTTTAGCCCCTCCGCGCCGGAAACGCAACACTCTCAGCCCGGCGAGGCCGAATTCGCCGCACCCCGGGCTTCCTGCTTGAGTGGCCCTTTATAGGCTGTGCTGTCAAAAAACGTGTAACTGAGCGTAATTGTCTCAAGCTGGCTGGCGACGTGATCTTCGATCACATCAGGCGAAATGAAGTAAACGATCGGCAATTTCTTTGATTCGTACGGCGCGATCACGCGCTCCTCGAAGCAGAAACACTCCAGCTTGTAGAAATACGGGCCCGCGAAATGCGGTGTCACATTATAGCTCGCGATCACGCGAATCGGTTTGTCTGTCGGGTTTTCAACTTCAAAAAACGCGAGGCCGTGCTGGCCTATCTTGACCGTCTGTTCGCGCTGCAGCGGATGGAAGATCAGCGCCGTGTCTGCCACATTGGCGTCGAAGCGCATGGTGATTTCCTGATCAAGGATGGTGTCAGGCGCGCGGGTCGCGATTCGAGTCGTGCCGCCAAAGCCCGTGATCTGGCAGAAGCTCTTGTAGAGCGGCTCTGCCATGAATGCGAGGCCAAGCATGCCCAGAAAGACACCGCCGGCGATCAGTCCGATGGTACGATTGGAGAAATTCATTCGGGGGCCTCGCCAGGTTCGATGCCTTCGGGCGGAGCCGCCTGATCTTCCGTCATGCCGGGCGGGAGCGGCTGCGCCTCCTGCAGCGGTGTACGGTCATTGTTCGGGCTGTAATAGAAACCCGCACCTTGGCTCAGATCGGTGTTCGACAGGCGAATCACCGTCGTAACACCAACGAGGATAACAAAAGCTGCGAGGGCCACGCCCAGCCAGACATTCCGTTTCTTGCGCGCTGCCAGCGCTTCCGGGTCCAGTCGCGCCGCAGGAATGAACTCCCCGGCATAAGGTTCTTTATCATCCGCCATCTAGAAGCCCTTCACAGCGAAAAACAGCCCGGTCGCGTGCTCGAAAATCACCGCAGCGAAGACCAGGAACAGGTAGAGAATCGAGAACAGGAACATCGACCGCGCGAGCTTTTTCTCAGCGTCAGTGCAACCGGCATCTCCTGCTTTGGAACGGAACACACGCACGGCATAGGTCAGGAATACCGTGCCCAGTACGCCGGCTGTGACCGCATATACCCAGCCGCCCAGCCCCGTTAGTACCGGCGTCAGCGCCAATGGCACCAGCAGGATTGTGTAGATCAGCATCTGCAGGCGGGTCGCCTTCGCGCCGTGGGTCACCGGCAACATCGGCACACCGGCCTTCTCGTATTCGCCATGGGCCAGAAGGCTGAGCGCCCAGAAATGGGGCGGTGTCCAGAAGAAGATGATTGCGAACAGTATCCATGCGTCGAGCGGCGTGTTGCCCGTCACGGCAGCCCAGCCGATCACCGGAGGGAACGCCCCTGCCCCGCCGCCAATAACGATGTTCTGCGGCGTCGAGCGCTTCAGCCACATCGTGTAAATGACGCCATAATAGAAAATCGAAAACGCCAGCAGCGCCGCAGCAATCCAGTTCGAGGCGAGCCACATCAGCATGACCGAAACGCCGGACATGATGAGGCCCATCGCAATCGCCTCTTCACGCGGCACGGCGCCAGACGGGATAGGGCGTGTCGACGTGCGCGTCATGATCGCGTCGATATCGGAATCGTACCACATGTTGATGGCACCGGCCGCACCAGAACCGAGGGCGACAGCCAAAAGGGCAATTGCGCCCATGAGCGGATTGATGGGCGTAGCGGTGACGCTGGCCGCTGCGACCAGGCCCGCTGCTGCCGTGAAGACAACGAGCATCATGATGCGCGGCTTCATCAGGTTCACGTAATCGCTCGCCGTGGCGTAGCGCTTTGCAGGAGTGGCGGGTGCATCGGTCATGGTCAAAGCCTTATGAGCCATTCAAGCGAAACGGCCCATACGCCTTTTCAGCGCAGGGCCGCCCGATTTTGTATTGCCAGCCGGCGCCCGCTCGCGGGCAACCAGCGCGAGCGTTCTAGTGGCCGCCCTTGGTCGTGACGTGCGGCAGTTCATTGTATTGGTGGAATGGTGGCGGCGAAGGCAGCGTCCATTCCAGTGTCGTAGCGCCTTCACCCCATGGGTTGGCGACGCCTTTGCGACGACGAACCATCGCTTCGATCAGGCCAATAAAGAAGACCAGCGTGGCGACGAGGGTGATGGCGTAACCAACCGACGAGACAAGGTGCCAAGTGTGGAAGCCATCAGCATAGTCGATGTAACGGCGCGGCATGCCCTGCAGACCCAGGAAGTGTTGCGGGAAGAACAGGACGTTGGAGCCGATGAACATCAGCCAGAAGTGGAGGCCACCGATCATGCCATTGTACTTGATGCCGAACATTTTCTCGAACCAGTAATACCAGCCAGCGAACAGGCCGAACACTGCGCCGAGCGACAACACATAGTGGAAGTGCGCGACAACGTAATAGGTATCGTGAAGCGCGTGGTCGATACCGGCATTGGCCAGAACGACGCCCGTCACGCCACCAACGGTGAACAGGAAGATGAAGCCGATAGCCCACAGCATCGGGACTTTGAACTCGATGGAGCCGCCCCACATGGTCGCGATCCACGAGAAGATCTTGATGCCTGTCGGCACCGCAATGACCATGGTCGCCGCAATGAAGTAGGCCTTCAGATCAACGTTCATACCGACGGTGTACATGTGGTGCGCCCACACAACGAAGCCGATCACACCAATCGAGACCATGGCATAGGCCATGCCGAGATAGCCAAAGATCGGCTTTTTCGAGAATGTCGACACAATGTGGCTGACGATACCGAAGGCCGGCAGGATCATGATGTAGACTTCCGGGTGACCGAAGAACCAGAACAAGTGCTGGAACATGACTGGATCACCGCCACCTGCGGGATTGAAGAATTGCGAACCAAAGTTGCGGTCTGTCAGCAGCATGGTCAGCGCGCCAGCTAGAACCGGCAGGGACAGAAGCAGCAGGACAGCCGTGACCAGAACGCCCCAGGCGAACAGGGGCATTTTGTGCATGGTCATGCCGGGGGCACGCATGTTCAGGATGGTCACGATGAAGTTGATGGCCCCAAGGATGGACGCGATGCCGGCCGTGTGAAGCGACAGGATCAACAGGTCCATCGCCGGACCGGGGTGGCCCGTGGTTGACGAGAGAGGTGGATACAGAACCCAACCGCCACCGAACCCATTGCCCGCCGATGTGCCGGGCACAGTCATCGAGATACAAGCCAGCACGAAACCGATCACGGTCAGCCAGAACGAAATGTTGTTCATGCGCGGGAACGCCATGTCCGGCGCGCCGATCATCAGCGGCACGAACCAGTTGCCGAAGCCGCCGATCAGCGCGGGCATGACCATGAAGAAGATCATGATCAGGCCGTGATAGGTGATCACCGTGTTGTAGAAGTGCTTGGCCTGCGCGATGGCTGCATCGCCCTGAACACCTTGGAAGTGCTCGACGATCCAGAGCATCGGACCGATGCCTGGCTCGGCCAGTTCCCAGCGGATCAGGCCTGAAAGCGTGTAGCCGACAATGCCCGCACACAGCGCAAAGATCAGGTAAAGTGTCCCGATGTCCTTGTGGTTCGTCGACAAGAACCAGCGTTTGAAAAAGCCGGGCTTGTGGTCATGGGCATCGTGGTGATGGTCGAGGGCGATTTCATCCATTGGCATGGCGTATCTACTCTTCTCTAAGCTTAATTGTTCGCGGCGAGCTGGGTGCTCGGCTCTAGGGCGGCCATTGTGCGGACCGAAGCAGCGGCAGCGTCATAGTCGCCAGCCATCATCAATTCTGCCCAAGCATCGAATCGGGCCTGCGATACGACGCGCACTTCGATCGGCATGTAAGCGTGATCGACACCGCACAATTCGGAACACTGGCCATAATAGACGCCCGGCTCATCAACGAGGAACCAACCTTCGTTCAGTCGGCCCGGCACGGCGTCGGTTTTCACACCAAAGGCAGGCACGGTCCAAGAGTGGATCACGTCGGCGGCGGCGGTGTAATAGCGAACATAGCGACCGGCCGGAATGACCATCGGATAATCAACAGCCAGATTGCGCGGACGCAGATCTGTGTCGGTTGGATCCGCCGAGGTGCCTTTGTGAATCCCGTTCGAAACGAACTCCAACGGAAAGCCATCCGCATCCACGATGTCCGGATAGGAATATGTCCAGTTCCACTGGTTGCCCTGGGCCTTCACATTGACGAAGCCCTGCGCAGCCGCATCCGGGAAATTGTTTTTTGTGTAGCGCTCGTACTCGGCAGACTTCCCGTCTGCGAGGAGCGCAGCTGATTCGGTCTGAATCTTCTCAAGGTTCGGAACGACATCCTGATAGTAGAGGTTTGGGAAGGACAGGCCGGCGATCGCGACCAGAATCAGCGCCGGAACGACGGTCCAGATCACCTCAATCAGCGAGTTATGGCTAAATTTGCGTGAGACGGGATTGGACTTGCGATTGTAACGAACCATCACCCACAACAGCAGCACCGACACAAAGATGGTGATCGCTGTAATGATCCACATGACATAGTCATCGTGGAAAAAGTGAATACGTTCTGCAATGCGCGTTGCAGCTGGCTGGAAGCCGAGTGCACCGTCGACAGGCGTGGCAGCAAACGCCGGTGCAGCCAGAATTGAAGCGCACAAGGCGGCAATGAAGTGTCGCACGAAGGAATCCTCGTCTCGTTGGAATTGCTCCGCTGTATCTATATCAGACTGCCCCTGCAACCCAGCAGTTTTCGCGCTCAATATTGTCGCAGGCGCTCGCCGCTAGTGGCCAATCGTGCTAATATTGCGAAAACAAAACATAAGGGAGACGACAATGAGGAAAATAGCGACTTTCACTGCGATTGCTTTCGTTCTCTCAGCTCCGTTCGCATCTGCGCAGGTCTCGATCATCGGCGGCGGCATTGCCAAGGACTGTTACGAGGCGGCCAAATACCAGCGCACATCGGCTGGCGAAGGCGAGAAAATCTGCACGCGCGCCATTGAATCCGAGCTGATGAACGTCACCAACAAGGCAGCAACATACACCAATCGTGGTGTTTTGCGCATGCGATCCGGGCGGCTCGAAGCGGCCCTGTCCGACTATGATATCGCCAAGCGAATGCGGCCGGAGGAAGGTGCCACCTACCTGAACGAAGGCGCGGCCCACATTCTGCGCAAGGACTTCAATTCAGCGCTGGAATCGCTGGATAAGGCCATCGAGCTGGATTCCCACGACCTCTACGCCGCCTATTACAACCGGGGAATCGCCAAGGAGAACACCGGCGATATCCAGGGCGCCTATTTCGATTTCAAACAGGCAGACGAACTGAACCCCGAATCCGACCTCGCCAAACGCCAGATGGCTCGCTTTCAGGTGACGACAAACTAATTTTCCCGGACTGTCTTCGCTCCGACCGTTGATCCCGCCGCATAATAAGGCGTGGAACCAATTCCTGTGACCGTCGTTTCCTTTTCCATCGACCTCTGGAAAAGGAAATAAACCATGCTGCGTTGGGCCATCACTTTTCTCGTCGTCGCGCTTGTCGCGGCTGTTCTTGGTTTCGGCGGCATCGCCGGCACAGCTGCCGGTATCGCCAAGCTGCTTGCGCTCATCTTCATCGTTCTGTTCGTTGTCTCGCTGATATTCGGTGGCTTGCGTAAAGGATGACCGCGCCGGCATCCGCCACCCCGGATGCAATAAAACCAGCGCCCCGCTCTCACAGCTGGGCGCTGGTTGGCATATTCTGGATCATGGCGCTCAGCGTTCTGACGATCGCCCAGGGCCTGATTGTTCCGATCATTACCGCAATGATGCTCGCCCTGATCTTCAGTCCCGTCCGCCGGGCCATGGACGGATTCGGCCTGCCTTCCGGCGTATCTGCCGCCATCATCCTGCTGACATTGGTCGGCGTCATCGGCACGCTCGGCTATTTTGTATCCGGCGCCGTTCAGGATCGCCTCACCGATATCCCGCAGATGGTCCAGGAAGTGGGCGACAAGCTGAAAGAACTGACGGGCACCGTTCAGCCAGTCATGGAGGCGACAGAACAGATTCAGGATATAACCACTCAAGAACCAGCGACCAATGTGGTCACGGTGCGCGAGCCGGGTTTCTTGGCGAATTTCACTGACAATGTTGCGGTCATGTTCGGCCAGGTGGTGATTTGCCTGACCCTCGCCTTCTTCCTCATCGCTTCAGGTGACCTGTTTTACGAAAAGTTGGTCCAGGTAATGCCGACGCTGAAGGACAAACGCCGCGCGCTCGCCGTCGCTCGCACCATCGAAAACCAGCTTTCGGCCTATTTGCTGACCATCACCGTCATCAATTTCGCGCTGGGAGTCGCCATCGGCCTGACCATGTGGGCGCTTGGCATGCCTGACCCGATCCTGTTCGCCATCGCAGGGTTCCTGCTGAACTATATTCCCTATATCGGCGCCATGACGGGCACCGGGATTTCATTTCTAGTCGCCCTGGTGACATTCGATTCCGCTACGGCGGCACTTGTTCCAGCTGCTTGTTACCTGGCGCTGACATCCTTTGAGGGCCAGTTCGTAACACCCGTCATGGTCGGCCGACGTTTGAAACTGAACGCCGTCGTGGTGTTCGTTTCCTTCGCCCT
>TARA_R110002051_G_scaffold314950_6_pt1 | contig 19704 bp, 14 predicted proteins | sample TARA_R110002051 | Tara Oceans TARA_R110002051 (sample SAMEA4397023) | marine metagenome | biome: Polar Biome; feature: [MES] marine water layer (ENVO:01000295) within the mesopelagic zone...; material: water (ENVO:00002006), including particulate matter (ENVO:01000060) such...
CATATTTCTCCCTCTCATGGAGGCCCTAACACCGATATATAAATAGGTTTCTTCCCTATAGGGGTGCTGTATTTTCTCGGTACATCGGTACAGATCACTTTTTGGGCCAAAATCCCTTATAAACACTGGGAACTTCTGTCCCATGAGACTTTGGTACAGCCGAAGTACATCGGTACAGAATGCGATCTGGCGGCCTCCACTGGGCATCAACTGATTTCGCCGCATCTTCATCGGTAAAGGGCCACCACTCGGGTTGGCTCAGATCGACATGGAGCGCAACAGTGGAAAACCGACGTAGAGCATTTCTGACAGAACCCGGCGATGCCCTTGTCCTCGCCCGCACCGCCCTTGAGGTCGTGGAGCGCTACAGCACCTTCGCCTCAGAGTCAGGTCTCGACGGGCAATACATCTCCAGCAGTCCGCTGCTGGCCATCCCTGTACCGATCGCATCCAAATCTGCGGGGCCTCGTGGTTGGAGCCCCGACGCGAATCCCTCGCTCTTCTGGCATCCGCTGTTCTGGCTGCCGCCACGTGTGGCGCTGCGCTACCGCCTCGAAGGCGATGACGGCGAACCCGACATCGAAACCGAGTCCGAGTGGCTTGTGCGCGTGGCTCTGGAAGTCACTCTTTCGGAGCTCTACTCCCCCGCTGACGGCACCTGGGTCGACGTTCTGTCGCTCTACGGACTCGACATCGAAGATCCAGCAGTCCAAGCCCGAGTGAGCGCATGGCTGACTGGCGTAGCCGATGAGGTACTGGACACCATCGACCTCACGCCCCTGCTCGACCTCCCCGGTGACATCCACTGGGCTCTGGGGTCAACTGCCGAGCTGCTGCCGTCGCTGCGTCCCGCATCGTGGGCTCTGATTGCCAACGACTTGGCGGACACCGCTGGCGAACTCAGCCTCGAAGCTTTCTCAGACAGCGAGGGTGGCGCTCAGGTAGCAACACTGGTCAACCTCGCACTGGCGACGCTCGGCGAAGTTCCATCACGCACCGAGACCGGCGAAGCCCCACACGCTCAGTGGTCGCGGCTTCGCGAGTCGGTGGAGTTGTCGAGCTCCGCAGACTTCGAGGAAATGCTGGCTGCGCTGTCCGATTCGTTCTACGAAATCCGCGACGACTACTGGCCGTTCGTGGAACTGCTCGACCATGAAATTGCTGAACAGGACAACGAGGGCTGAGCCTCGGGTTTCGCCGCATGTCCATAGATGAAGCCACAACGCGGCACTAGCCACGTCGGGCTGCGGGTGGGGGTCACTGCGATCCCCTCCCATTCCCCAATCTTCTGAACATTCAGGGCTTCGACATCAGCACCACCGGAAGGCAATAGAGCATGACCGACAGCGCGATCAACTGGCTGGACAAAACGATCGACCTGGCATTCGCAGAGCGGATCTCAGACATCCACCTGGAATACGTCGAGGACGGCCCACTACTGAACGTGCGCGTGCGCAAGTCCGGCGACCTCATCGACTGGCCCACTATTTCCGGCACCGAAGCCCGAGCGGTGATCTCGCGCATCAAGTCTCAAGCCGGAGTCGGCTCGGGGACTGTGCGTAAGCCCGAAGAGGGCCGCTACGTGCACCGCATGAATTCCGGCGCGATCGACCCGATGATGGAGCAAGACGTCTATGACGAAACCATCCGTTCGCTGCCTCGCTCGGAACTGCGGCTCGTAGTATTGCCGACTATCCGTGGCGAGAAGCAAGTGCTGCGTCTTCCGAGCATTTCGCGCACACCCCGCATCACCGAGCTGGGATTCTCCAGCCATAACCTCCAACTGGTCGCCAAACTCTTCGGCGTCGCCAACGGGCTTGTCCTCTTCGCCGGCCCCGTCGGTGCAGGCAAGACGACATCCATGTACTCGGCGCTGGAATACCTGGGCGGTCCAGGAAAGGCCGTGTATTCCGTCGAAGACCCCGTGGAGCGCGCGTTGGAGAACGTCGACCAGATGGAAGTCAACGACGAGGCCAAGAACTCGTTCGCGTCGATTCTGCGCTCACTTCGACGTTCCGACCTCCAAGTTCTGATGATCGGCGAGATCCGCGACCAGGAAACGGCATACTCCGCCATCCAAATCAGTATCGCTGGCGCGCGAGTGGTGTCCTCCATTCACGCCAACGACTCTGTCGCTGCCGTGGAGGCCATGCTCGCGCTGTCCGGCGCCAACGCCCAGCAGGTGATGCAGTCGCTTCGCGGCGTCATCTCTCAACGACTCGTCAAGCGTGTCCACGCCGAGTGCGGTGCTCGCGGCTGTGACGGATGCAACGGAACTGGCGTCGATGGCCGAGTGGCGATTCACGAAGTGCTGCCCATCACGCAGGAGTTCGCTGAGGCAGTAGCCGCCGGTTCGTCACGATTCGCCCTCACGGAGATTGCGAAGAATTCAGGATTGATCTCACTTCGAGATGATGCCCAGCGGCGTCTCGATTCCGGTGAAACCACCCCTCGCTGGATCGCGGAGGCACTAGGCAATGACTAACTCGTACATCCCATCGGCAGCACCCGCGCCGGCTCTCGCGCCAGCGCCAGTCCTCGCCGCACCGCCGGTATGGGCCACCCCGGCGCCAGCACCGGTCTACACACCTCCGGCGTCGGAGCAGACTGTGGCACCGCTGCTGCCCAGCACCCTCACCGCGCCTCCCGAAGTGCCGGCAGCCCCAGTTATTCATCGGGCCGCTCCCGAGCCCGCAGCGACCCCCACAGCGCCGGTGTTCACCCCCTCCGCAACGCCGCCCGAGACAAGCCGGGACTCTGCTGAACGCCGAGCACCCGATGTCGACGCGACAACGCGCGAGTTCGACGCGATCATCCGCGGCTTCGCCACCGATGGCGTGTCGGACATCCATTTCGTCGGCGACGACTTCGCTTGGCCGGTGAAGTTCGGCCGCCCTGTCAAATCCAATGTCAGCACGCCGAACAACAAAATCCTCGACTGGGCTGACGTCTTTGCCGAACGCCGCGGCGGTGGTGCTGAACTCGAACATGGCGAGCAGGGCTCCGTGGAGACGATGGCGGTAATTGGCCCTGTCGGCGCGCAGATGCGTCTGCGCATGACGTTCCGCCGCCAGATCTCCGGCTATGGCCTGACCGTGCGCGTGGTCCCCGAGAAGCCACCGCGCCTCAACGACGCAGTCTTCCACGAAAACCCCGTGCCGCCCGCCCTCGTCGATCTGACGCTGAACTCCCCCGCCGGGCTCATTCTCTTCTGTGGGCCGACAGGATCGGGTAAGACGACGATGAACGCCGGACTTCTGGCTGAGGTCAACGAAACCCAGAACCGCCACATCTACACGGTGGAGGATCCGATCGAGTTCGTTCACGCCTCCAAGATGTCTATGGTGACGCAGCGAGAGATCGGAGCGCACGCCCACGACTTCGCCTCGGCGCTTCGCACGAGCTTGCGCTCACGACCCGACGTCATTCTCGTCGGCGAGCTCCTAGACCTCGAAACCGTTCGTGTGGCGATCGAAGCGGCCAACAAGGGCCACCTGGTATTCGCCACCAGCCACGCCTCATCCGCGGCGGAAGCGGTCTCCAGCCTGGTCAGCCAGTTCCCCGGAGCTGAGCAGAATCAGATCGCCACCGCCTTGTCTCAGGCGCTCACCGCCGTCGTTGTGCAACGCCTCGTGCCCACACTGTCGAACCGACTGGTGCCGGCGCGCGAGCTTCTTCTGAACACCATCTCGATTTCGGCAAAGATCCGTGACGGACAGTACTCGGCGCTGACCCAGACGCTGAAGCTCCGCGAGGGCATGTACACCTTCGAGGATGACCTGGCGATGCTGTGGGCGCGTGGGTTGATCTCGGTGGAGATGGCGTACAAGTACACCAACGACCGCAAGGAACTCGCCGAGAAGCTGCGCTATGCCGAAGAGAACAAAGATGTAGTCGCCCGAGGTGAGAACCGCACGCAGGTGGGCATGAACGAAATCCTCGGGCGGGCGTGAGTTTCAGTGGCAACTGGGACGGCAGCTCAATCTCCTACGAGCCGCCGCCCCGGATGCAGACCCGGACGGGCTTGATCGCCGCAGGAATTTTGATCGTGGCCGGGGCGGCTCTGCTCGTCGGAGCTGTGATCGGTCAGCAGTTTCAGAGCCAGGCGCGCAACAGCGGTGAAGCCGCGGTTGGGGTGGTGTCGTCTGTCGATGATGGTCGCGCAACCATCGAGTATGGGGTGGGCGATCAGCGTTACTCAGTCAGACCCGAGCCCCAGGTGCCATCGCTGTCTGGGATCGCTGAAGGTTCGTCGGTCAATGTTCGCTTCGATCCCGAGGATCCCACCGATACCTTCGTCGAGCGTATCGACATCCTGGAGCCTCTGACTCCTCTGTTGGCGGTGGGTGGTCTGCTGCTGCTAATCGGCCTCTTCTTAGCTCGATTCCCTCCTCGCTCACCCGAGCGCTGCGCGCCCTGACCCTCTCTCTATCGAACTTAGATTGCCGTTTATCCCGATAACCGGTATTCTGAGTTCGATTGGAGATCCAATGGCACACCGCACTCACCCACTTTCCGCCCCTGCCGCCGACGCATTGACCGCTCTCGGCGCTCAGATTGCTGCGGGGCGTCGAGATCGACGCTGGACTGCCGAGGAGCTTGCGGGCCGGGCCGGTATCGCAACGAAGACGCTCCGCAACGTCGAGCGTGGTGCCCCGATCTCATCCATCGGTGTCGTGTTCGAGCTCGCGACGCTCGTAGGTGTCCCGCTGTACAGCCCGACAAACGAGGGCGTGCGTGATGCGCGCTCGCGCGCGACTGAGCGCCTGGCTCTGCTTCCGCAGCGTGTGAAGGCCAAGGCGACGGAGGTCGTCGACGATGACTTCTAAGCGCGCGCCAGACGAAGCCTATGTTTGGGTATGGATGCCTGGCGCCGTCGAGCCCGTCGTCGCCGGCGTCATCAGAAGTCGGGGAACGAGTTTCGTCTTCAGCTACGGCAAACGCTATCTCGCGCGTCCCGACGCCATCGCCCTCTACACACCAGAGCTCCCCCTGACTCCGGGTGTCCAGGACCCGCAGCCCGGCCTCAACATCTTTGGCTGCCTGGCCGACGCCGGCCCAGACTCGTGGGGGAAACGTGTGCTCTTGGCGCGCCACTATGGGAAGCTCGACTCCGGCAGCGACACCGGAGACCTCAGCCCCCTTCATTACTTCCTGGAATCTAGTTCCAACCGCATCGGCGGTCTGGATTTCCAGGCCAGCGCCACGGACTATCAGCCGCGATTGCCCAAGAGTCAAGCCACCGTCGAGGATCTGGCGCTGGCCTCCGAACGCCTCCTTGAGGGCTTGACGCTGCACGCCGACATTGACGAACCCCTCACTCAGGGAACTGCCATCGGTGGCGCACGACCAAAAGCCATCGTGTTGGATGCGGTTCGTCAGCGGGAAGTCATTGCCAAGTTCGCGGTCAAGACCGATGTCTACCCCGCAATCCCCGCCGAAGCCGTAGCAATGGAACTCGCGCGACGGGCTGGCCTGAATGTCGCGGCCACTTCGGTAATGCGGGCTAACGGCCGATACACGCTGCTGGTCGACCGCTTTGACCGCACTGACGCCGGCGGCCGTCGCATCATGGTCTCTGCCCTGACAATGTTGGGTCTCGACGAGATGATCGCTGTGCGCGGCAGCTCCTACGTCGACCTCGCCGACATCATGCGACGCGACTTCGTCAACGGCGCGCAGGCAACCCGTGAGCTGTTCCGCAGGATCGTCTTCAACATCGCAGTGGGCAACACCGACGATCATGCGCGCAACCACGCAGCGTTCTGGAACGGCCGCGAGCTCGAACTCACCCCCGCCTACGACATCGCCCCGCAGGTTCGTGGCGGAAGCGAAAGCAATCAGGCTATGAACATTGCCCGAGGCCGCGACGGCGATCGCCGATCACGTTTCTCCACCTGCATCGCCGCCGCTGGCGAGTACGGCCTGAGCCCCGCTGAAGCCTCTTCGACCGTTGAGGAGATCAAGCAGGTGGTTGTTGACGAGTGGGATGACGCCGCTGACGCTGTTGAGCTCACCGCTTTGGACAAGCAGGCGCTGTGGGGTCGTCAGATCCTCAACCCGTCGATCGAATGGTCTGACTAACAGCCGGGCCTCATAGCCGCTCGGGTTTCGCCGCATCTCCTCTTGATGGAGGTCCAATCCCCTTGCTGGGGGTAGCTCGGAAAACAAATTCGAACTATTTTCAGCGATAATTGGATTTCTTGCCCAATCCGAGTATTTGCCGCGCATAGAGATTATGAGTGACCAGGTAAAGTGCCTGACTCGGACAAGAAAGGAGGTCGCCTTCTACGGCGCCCCCAAGCATCAAGGGACACCCATTGAAGACGACCAAGATTTTTGCAACCATCGCCATCGCAGCGATTTCCGTATCCGCATTTGCCGGCTGCGTTTCAACCTCAGATGTTGACGCACCTCGCTCCAGCGCAACCGCCGCTCCTAAGACGAGCGAAACCCCTGAGCCCGTAGTTGAGACGCTCGTAGGCGACTACGACGGCAACGGTTCAGTATCCGAAGCCGAGAAGGCTCGCCTGGCTCGTGAGAACTACGAACTGCCTGACGGCACGACGGTTCCCATCGTCAAGGGTGAGCCGCTTCCCGCAGTCGTCATCGAGGCGATGGAAGCTTCGGTTCGTGCACAGGCTGGTCCCGCTGTAAACGGTGGCACCATCGAACAGCGCAGCGACCACGCGAACGCTGCTATGGCTGCTGTTGAGGCTGAGGGCGCAAAGGTTGGCGTCATCTTGATTCCTGTCTCCTACACCTACGACGGCATGGTCGGCGGAATGGTCTGGGCCGTTGGCGGTCCTGCTGCTGGCTACGTCGGTGTCTTTGACACTGAGGCAAAGGCTGTCGCCGCCGCTGAGGCTTGGATTGCTCCGAAGAACGAGGTTCGTTCAGGCGGTTACGCAGTTATCGTTCTTCGCTAACCGCTATTAGCCAAAACAAAACCCCCACAGGCCCTCGGGCTTGTGGGGGTTTTGTCATTGGGCTAGACGGTCTGGCAGCCGCCGCCGAACTGCATGTCTCCGGCTGTGGACCAGCCGGATGCTCCGCCAACGCCTACGGCTTGAACGCGGAACTGAACACCGCCGCCGGGCGAGAAGCTTGTGACCTTGCTGACGTTGATTTTCGTGCTGCTCGTGCTGCCAGCGCTGGTCCATCCCGACGATGCTCCTTCAGCAGTTGTCCAAGCAACCTGTGTGTTGTAGCTGGTGGCTCCGGAGACTGAGTTCCAGGTTCCGGTTCCGGAGAAGCCGATGTTGCCACAGAGACGAGTCCACTGTCCGTCAGCAGAAACACCTGTCGGCGCCGACGGTGCGGGCGGGTTGACGATGTTGATGCCATCAGACACCCATGACGACCAGGAAGATACCGTGTCGGCGGTGCGGCACTGGATGCGAACGCTGTAGGTCACATATCCGGTGTAGCTCCAGTAGTCGGTAGCGTTCGCGTTGCCGCGATCGGAAACCAGACGGTCCGACGGTGTTGCCCCATCACGGCTGTTCGTGAAGTCGTAGTAGGTGTCCGACGGCGAAGCGCACGTCGAGCCGCCTGCGCTGACGGTGAACGAGTAGCCGGCATACTGCGAGCTCGGCACACTGATCGTCGGAGTCGACGGTGTCGGAATCGGCGTCGTCCACCCCGTTTGGTTTGACTGCGCAGAGTTCGGCGAGTTCGTGTAGACCGAGACACAACGGGCGACCACCGCGTAGGTGTAGCGCGTGCCGTAGCTCGTAGACACGTTGTGCGTCAGGCCCTCGCGCCATCCAGCGTAGTTGCCGGTGTCAATTCGACGAGGGTTGTAGCTCGGGGTGGTGTTTGTCGGGCATACAACGGCGTTCCAGAGGACACGGTCGGCCTTAGCGGTTGATGTTCCACCGTTGTCGTGACGGACGTTCAGCGGGGCGTCAGGCGCCGGGATCGGACGGATCCACGGAGGGTTCACCGTAGTTACCGGTGGGCCTTCAGTGCCTGGCTGTTCCGGAGTCCAGTCGCTGATGCAGCGGGCTTGGACTTCGACGTTCAGCTTCTCACCTGTCCACATAGATGCAGTTGTGCTGGTGGTGGTCGACCATGTTGACCAGGGGCCGAGTGTGTCCTCATTGATCGAGTAGCGCACACGGTATTCGGGGTAGGTCTCTACGGGGCAGGTCGTCGTCACGTAGCGGATCGTTACCGGGTCGTTCTCATCCGGCTCGTCAACGACGGTGATGACCGGAGGGTTGGGCGTCGATGTGATCGGCTGAACCCACGGGTCGGTTGTGGCAGTATCCGACGGCGGGCTCACCTGTGTGGGCGAGTATGCGCAACGTGCTTGGCCCTCAAATTCCGCCTTTTCACCTTCGATAAGCGTGAACGTCAGGCTTGTGACTGTGGCCGACCACGGCGACCAGGACTGCCATCCAGATTCGTTTGACTGGAAGCGCAGGCGGTATTCGCCGTAGGTTCCTGCCGGGCAAGCCACGTTGCTGATCGTGACGGTGCGGCTAGTGCCTGTCGATGAACCGGTGAGGGTCGGGGTCTCGACCGCGGGCCACGGCGTCGTCAAAGCAACTTCGTTTGAGGGTTTGCCCTCGACGCCCGACAGCGAGCCGGTGACGCGGTAGACGTGGGTAACTCCGTAGGTTGAGCCCTCGGGGAAGACGAGGTTGTGGACCAGGTCGGTGGTGGGGTTCGGTGTGGCGCGGTTCTGCGGCACGAAGTCGCCACCGAAGGAAACCTCGCTGAGGTATTCAACCGGCAGAGACGACACTGATGTCCATGAGAGGTTGTGCTGGTGCGGCAGTGCACCGATTTCGGCGGTGAGGACCGTTCCTGGAATCGGCTGCGTGTAGGGGTTGTTGTCCGACGTCGAGACCTCGGTCGAAACCTCCGGCGGGCAGGACGCGACGATGGTTACGTTGCCTGTGGCTCCGTTGGGGACACCGGCGAGGTTCACCGGTGGCGGGGATCCGAAGGATGCGGGAGGGCTGGCTGAACGCACCTCGGCGCCGGGCGTTGTCGGGGTCCAAGTCACAACGTAGCTGGTTGAGTATGGGCCACACAGCACTTGGTTGAATCCGATGCTGATGCCTTCGCGGACACCGCCGTGGATTTCGCCAACCGTGGCGCTACGTTCGACGGTAACGCCAGTGATCGGTCCGGGGTTGTACGTCGTGACATCGGGGACGATCTCGGGCGTGGTTGCGGTGTCTCCGGCGTTCACTTCGGAGTTCCAGGTGGAACCGGTCAGGGTCGAGTCTGCATCGCCAGACAGAGGCATGTCGATGGTGCCCTCAATGTTGATCTCGCGCGGGAGGGTGCTTTCCCACTCGTAGTCGCGCCACCATGCGTTGCGGTCGTTGACGCTTGGGGTCGCGGCCGATGCGCTGAGCCCGATTTCGGAACTGTCGGCGAAGTGGAGGTCGCGGCCGGCAGTGTTCTTGGCGACAATCGCTGTGTCTGCCGACAGTCCGCTGATGCTCAGTAGGGTGGTTGTGCCAGTCGGAAGTTCGTCGGTGTCGACCGTGGCACAGGTGGGGTTTTCGTAGAACGACACGACATTGGTGAGGGTGCCGTTGTCAAGGGTCCATACGGACTCACGGCAGTAGGTGTCGGTCTGTTCATTGCGCGGGATGTAGACGCCGGGGTGGCGATCAGGCATCTCGTAGAAGACGGCGCGGTGCTCATCTTCGACAACAACCAGTGAGGCGTTGTTGGCGTCGGTGCTCCATGACTTCTGGGCGGTGCTCAAGCTCAGGGCGGTGCCCTGTTCCTTGATGTAGTTGCCGCCGAGCTGCACGACAGTAATCATCACGCCGATAATGGTCGCCGTGACGGCTGCGGTGACAATCATGCCCACGATTGTCAAGACCGGGTCGGTGTCACCGTTTTCGCGCCGCAGGTGCGCCAGGGCCTTGCGGCCAAAGTTCTTCATCACAAAAATCGTCCTCCAACACTATGTATGCGGCGGAACCGCTTCGGGCCGGTTATTACCCCTCTGGGGTCTCTTCGGTTGCGGGGTCGACTTCAGAATCTTTCGGGGCGAGCGGCCCGGGATCTACTGCGGGCGAACCGCCGTCGACCATGTCGGCGCGCATGAACTCGGAGCCCGTGCTGTTGAACAGATAGGTGAGCCCCGCAGCGTCGGTGCCGGCGGAGATCAGGTATCGGATTCCGTCGCGTTCAACGGCGATCGAGCCCCCGGCAATCAGCTCGGCCGCTCCGGCGTCACTGATCTCCACGGCATAGGTTTCGCTGGCCCAGTCGCCGAAGCCCTCCGGCACCGAGGTGGAGGTTGACTGTGCGGGGAAGCTCACCAGGATCGTGCCGGCAAGCGCGACGGCGGCGATGGCTGTGACGGGGATGAACAGTTGCTTCGCTCGGGTGATGCCGTAGCGGGAGTAGATTGCGCGGGCGGCAACTCCGAGACCGACGACAACGATCATGGCGATGATGCTGACGAGCATGGTGGTGCCGTCAATGCTTGCTGTAGCGAAGTGTCCACCGAGTTCAATCCCTGTCGGGTCGGCGGCGGGGATTGCGGTGTTCGGGTCGTAGGCCGGGGTGGTGTCATCTTCGGGGTTCATCTGAAGCTCCTGAGTTTTGTTGATGCGGGAGGGGTGTGGGCTGCTCGACCGGTATTAGTCCGGACGGTATTCAGAACCGAAACCGCTCCAGCTTGAGTTGGCGTAGGTGCCGCGGCATTGGGTCTGGACCGAGTAGTAGATCCATCCGCCGTATTCGAGGCTCGGTCGGTAGTACGTCGGTGAGGTCGTGTACGTGTAGAGGTCGGAGATCGTCGAGTGACGTAGGCGCACCTGGTAATACGGGGTGCCTGCGGCGCAGGAGACGGCGTTCCAGTAGAGCTGGCGGGTAGGGGCAAGGCCGCCTCCGCTGTATCCGGTGACGTTGGAGCTCGGTGTGGGGATGCCGCGAACTGTCCAGCCTGAAGAGTCGTAGCTCGATGGTCCGGTCTGGTCGGTGGCGGTGTTTACGCAGCGGGCGGAGACGCCAACGATCGAGCGGGAATCATATCCGGCGAGAGTGCCGGACTTGGCTGTGGTGCCCCAGCTTGAGTATCCGCCGTAGCTTCCGCTGTTGACTGCGCTGCGCCACTGGTATTCGACGGTGGTGCCGACGGGGCAGCCCGTAGCTGACCATGAGGCAACTGCACTGCTGTTGATCGAAACCGACGGCTCTGACGGAGCTGTCGTGATCGGCTTCGAGAAGTCGGAGGTGCGCTCCGCTGATGCCGGTCCCAGATCGGTGTAGCCCTGGCACGCGGCCGTCATCCAGACGCGAAGAGTTCCGCCCTGGTTGATCGACACTGGCACGGAGGTCGGCTTGGTGTTCCAGCCGCCAGAGTTGTTCACGATGGTGCCGCCGTTAGCCTGGTAGTCCCACTGGTAGCGAGGGGTGGTGCCGGCTGGGCATGCGGCGTCAGTCCAGGTGAACGATGCGCCGTTGGAGGCCAAGGCTACGGTCGGGTGTCCGGCGACGCTGGTGACTTGGAGGTCGCGTGTGGCGATGTCGCTGGATGTTCCGGCTGGCCCTGTCGCATAAGCGGTAGCGCAGCGGGCTTGCGCCTGCACTGCCACACGAGCGCCTTCGTTAGCCGTTAGTGTCGCGCGAGCAGTGGGGCTCCATGCGCTCCATGTGTTGGGCATGGCGGCGTCGTCATTCGCTGAGTGCCAGCGGTATTCGACGGTGGTTCCGGCGGGGCATGTTGCGTTCTCAAAAGTCGCAACGAGAGCTGCGGAGATCGCCACGGTGGGTGTACTGGGCTTGGTCGTCAACGGCGAGATCGCAGAGGCGTAACCCGTTGATGAGTTCGGACCGGTCACATAGTTCGTGACGCAGTGAGCTTGAACTTGCACTTCGAGGAGGTTTCCCTCGGGAAGCACGGTATCGAAGCTGCGTCCGGTCGACCATGACGACCATGCGTTGTAGGGGCCGCTGTTCAGCGCGCGCTGGTAGCGGTATTCGGGCGATGCTGCTGCGGAGCAGACAACTTCTGGCCATGATGCTGCCCCGGCTTCGGTGACTGTCACCTGCGGACCGGCCAGCACTGTCGTGATTGGCTTTGAGTACGACTTAGCGGGGCTGGTCGGGCTCGCAACACCTGTGGCGTCCAATGTCGAGCAGCGTGCGCGAGCCTGCATCTGGATGTATTCACCTTCGACGAGAGCAAACTCGAAACGCTGAGTGGTCGCCCACTCAGTCCACGCTCCGTAGCCGGTGCCGGGGTTGGTCCGATATTGGTATTCGGCATACTGTCCGTAGCGGCATGACACCGATCCGATGTCTGCTCGAACGCCCGTCTCGATGCCGTTGAGGCTGATGGCGGGTGTTTCGGCCGGCGCTGTCGGCGACTTAGATCCGTTGACGTCGAGATACTGCATACCGTCGGGGGCGAGTTCCCACAGAGCTAGAGCTCCCAGGTTCTCGTCGTCTGCGTAGATCCAGATGGGTCGGTCGCGGCTGTCGACGCCCTTGTAGACGGCAGCGCCACTGGGGACGAGCTTCATCGACGCCTGAACGGCGATGTTGCCGATGGTGGTGGTCTCCCCCACGATGTCGACGACTACAACTCCGGTGGTGACGTTGAGCGAGAAGCCATCAACCCAGACTTCTGTGCGCAGCTCCTCGAAGTCGGAAAGCGACTCGGTGGCTGCTTTCAACTCGTCGGGAGGCAGCGTCTGCCATTCGGTCGGGAACTCTCCGTTGACCTTGCCGAGGAGCTGGGCGGAGTATTGGGTGATTGCCGACTTGGCGTTAGCCTTCTGCGCTGCGGCGAAGTCTGCGCTGGAGCGCGACAGGAAGAATCCGAGCATGAGCGCTGCAAGACCGGTGGCGACGAGGATGAAAGCCATCGTCGCCATGAGGGCGCCGCGCTCTACCCGCAGGGCTGCGGTGATGCGCTTGATCTGTGTTTTCATATCTAGTCGTCCTCAAGAACAGGTGCAGGAGTTGGCAGGACAGCGAGTACGGACACGCTGCCGATCTGGTTGGCGTCAGGGGTGTTGCCGCCGGCTGCGTAGATTCGGATGTCGGGGTTGTCACATTCGGCCAGACGATCGAGGGCTGCGATCTTCACGCGCGACCAGTACCACTGGTCTCCCCCGGTTCCATCCGCTCGGGTTACAACCGATTCGGTTACGGATGATGCTGATGCTCCGGCTGAGCAGAAGACGGCGACTTTCAGGTCGGTGGGCCCTTCGCCAGCTCCGACGTACTGGAATGACAGACGCAGGTCATTGCTTTTCAGGCTCTGGAGATCCAGTGCGGCAACGCGAATGTAGCCGTTGATCGACGGGTCTGTTGAGGCTACGGCTACGCGCCCGAATGAGAAGTCGTCGAAGTGGAGCTTCGAGCCCTCTTCTGCCCCGCTGATGAGCACTGAGAGATTGATGGAGCTGACGCCGACGGGAATGTCGATGGTGCCGTTGAGTCGGACCCAGTCGAGTCCGATGCCGGACACTGGGACGATGCTGATGGGAATGTCCTGGCCGTTTGGCAGTGTCGCGCTGTAGCTGACCGTTCCCGTTCCGCCCGTGGAGCCGGTGTTGCGGACGCTGACTTCGGCGACGTAGGTGCCGGGCGTGACATCGAATTTGACCGACTGTCCTCGGGCTGACGATCCAGTGAATTCCAGTACGCGCGTGCCGGTGGTGGTGGGGTTTTCTGCGTCGACGATGGTGCCTGTTGACCAGAGCGGGGCGGTGTCTTCGAGGCCGGTGTTGGGGGCCAAGTTTTTGCGCAAGCTCGTCATCGTTGCGTCATCGAGGATGAAGCTGCATTCGCTGTCGCATTCGGTTGAACCGCTGGAGGTGCGTGCGGTCAGCGAGACTGTGTTTGCGCCGGCTGGGGCATTGACTGTGCCTGTGACCGAGAACCATCCTGAGTCGGCATCTGTAACCTGCACGAGTCGGATGGGGACTTCGATCGGTTCGTTGCCGTCCCAGAAGGTGGCGCTGACATTGACTGCACCGGTGGTGCCGATCGACTTCACCCAGATTTGGGCTTGGAGTTGATCTCCGGGGGTGACGTCGATGCGGTTTGAAAGCGCACCTGCTGCGCCCTGCGACCCGGAGAGGACAAGGTTGTGTGTTCCGGCGGAACGCGGATCTTCGGTTGTGACTACTGCGGCGTTTCCTTCGCCGGTCCAGGCGCCAAGCGCTCCGGTTTCGAAGCCCGGGTTGGTCACGAGGTTGGTTGCGGCACCCGCACCGTCAATGTCTTCGTTGACGATAGTGATTCCGGCGGGTGTGCTGGGTTGAACGTCGTCGGGGGTGGCGATGATGGAGCCGGACAGCGCCATGCAACCATCGACGAAGTCGTAGCCGGCCTCCGAGCAGTCGGGTTTGGTCTCGCCGGGTGCGACGGCGCGAGGTGCGGACACCGTCATCGTGTATGCGGTGATTTCGGGCTTGAATTCGACAACGCGGGTGACGTTGTATTCGCGGCCACCGGAGCTGATTGTGTCTTCGACGGTGCCTGCCTGAGCGGCAAGGTCGGACCAGGCTGTGCGTTCCCAGTTCTGCACATCGGTTTCGAGTGCGACGGTGAGCTGCTGATTGGATTGCGCCAGAGCCGTAGCGGCAAGGCTGACGCCGAATACTCCGGCGATCGTCGTCGATGCGAGGATGAAGAGGATGGATCCGGCAACGGTTGCGATTGCACCCTCGCCTCGGTCATCCCGAAGTCGCTTTGTGAGCGCGTTAGTGAACTTCATCACCGCCTCACCCCTTTCGATCAATTGATATGTGCGCGGCAGAGCGCAATGCCACCTCACTGATAGATATGCGGCGAGAACAGCCTCGGGTGGGGCTGTGGGCCGAAACCAGCTAAAGCCCGACCTGAGATCTCTCTGAGGTCGGGCTTTGGCTGGTAGTGACCAGCCGTTGCTGCGGCTGCTAGTTCAAGCCGTCGACGAGGGCGTCGACCTGGGCTTGGGTGATGCCGAGCTTGGCGAGGTCAGCCGCTGAGACGGGCACGCTTGCACCGGTCTCCGTGCGAACTTCCACGACCTTGTTGTTCTCGCTGGTCTTGATGTAAGCAGCTCCGGAGACACTGCCGGACGCTGCGCGCCAGCCCTGTCCACCGACGAGCACGACGTTGAGCGAGCCGCCTTCGGTGACGTTGAAGCCGATGCTCGTGTCGCTGAGTCGGTCGCCCGCAGCGTTCGTCGTACCGGTCTCTACACCGGCTTTAGTCACGTTGTACGACAGGTACGTGTCGCCCTCGGCGAACGACGCAGCCTGCGCTACAGCGATCTTGTCCAAGTCGGACTTCGCGTTGAGGTTCTGGCCGTTGGTGATGATTCCCGAGATCAGGAATGAACCGCCGACGAGCAGCACCAACGTCACAGCCATTGCGGCAACGACGAGGATGGGGTCGGTTGCACCGCGCTCCTGGCGAAGCGTTCCGATGCGGGCCATAAGACCCTTGAGCTTTTTCATGTTGTGCCTTTCAGATGTTGGGGCAGCCGATTCGCGCGCGTCTTGTGAACACATGCGGACCCCCTACTTGTTGCCGGATGGCTTTCGGCTAGATCAACTCGATGACGGAACTGAAGACCGGGGTTGCAGCCGCGACGGCGACAAATCCCAGCACCAGAAATGGACCGAACGGGATGGTATTTTTTGACCCCATGAGCCCTCGGGCGAGGATGTAGAGGCCACCGATCAGGAACGACACCGTCAGCCATGAGCAGACGATGAGGACGATGAGCAGCGGGGCGATGAACGATGCGATCGCTGCGGCACTCCAACCCCAAGTGACGATGAGGATGAGGAAGAAGGCCATGACTGAGGAGAGCTTCACGTCCCCCATGCCCAGGCCGCCGCGAGAAACAATGTTCATCACGAGGGTGAAGACGAAGGTGATTCCCGCCAGAGCCGCAGCCCATGCGACAACCGTCCAGAAGCCTTCAGCGTGATAGGGGCCGACGAGCAGCCAGATGGCGGAGGCGATCGCGAGAAGCCCCGCCTGAATCACGTAGGGATTAGGAATCCGCTTGGTCTTCGCGTCGACAAAGGTGGACAGCACAAGAATGGGGACGATCACTGCGATGACCGGAGTGATGGTTGTATCCAGCACCAGCATTGAGAGACCGAACGTCACAGCGGCGCTGATCGAGCCCGCAGCCCACCAGCGCATCAGCGGCACCCGCGGGGTGATTCGAGGCGACATCCAGACCGAGAGATAGGCAGCCCATGCAAACGCGACGAGGGCCGCGAAAGCTGCTGAGCCGACAGTCACCAGGACTGCAAGAGCTTCGATCGACATGCGGTGATTCCTTACCCACCCGGCAGTTCCGGGTTCTGATTACAGAAGATGCGGCGAAAACGGACCTCGGGCTGAGAAATCCCGAGATCCGTTTGGGATTACCCGGCAGTCAGACCCAAGAAGAGGTCGTAGACGGGCAGGTAACAGGCGATGAGCACTGCGGCGAAGATCGTGCCGACGATGCCGTTCGATAGCGGCTCAAGCGCTGTGGTGAGGTTCTCCGCGCGGCGCTTGGCGTCTCGCTGGTAGACCTTCGCCAGGTCGTCGAGTGCCTTGACTTCGGCGCCGGAGTTGAAGCCGTTAGCCAGCATGTATCCGGCCTGCAACGGGACAAGGAATCCGTCAGCGATGTCGGAGAACGCTACGGTTCCGCGATCCATTTCAACAACGTGGGTGGTGATGTGATCCTTCACCGCAGCATTCGCACTGGCATCCGCGGCGGTCTCCAGCGCCTCACGTTCGTTGAGGCCCACAGACAGCAGGCCCGAGAGGATGGAGAACATCTGGGTGAGGTTCTGCGCCCGCAAGACCTTGCCGAGCACCGGGATTTTGAGCTGCATACGCCCGAGGAAGATCCGCAGCCGCTCAATCTTCTTGCCCCACTTCTTGTAGTAGATGACCCATCCGGCAATGAGCACACCGATGACACCACCAGCCCACAGCAGAACATCGCCGGCGGTGATCACTGCCTGCGAAAGCGGAGGCAGTTCTTTGCCAAATGAGGCGAACATTCCGGAGAACACCGGCAAAACGAAGAGGATGACGGCGTAGAGAAACGCGATGATGACGCCGAGGAGGATTCCTGGCTGGATGACCGCCTGCTTGATCTTCTGATTCAGGTCAGCACCCTCATCGAGGATGTCGGCCGCCTTCTGAAGGTTCTGAGCCGAGTTGCCTGAACGCGCACCGACAGCCAGCAAGTCACCGACGATCTTGGGGAACACCTTCTCCTCAGCGCGAACGGCAGTAGCAAGGTCGGTCTGACCTGACTGCACCTGCTGATAAATCCGAGCCCAAGCGCTGCCCAACGTCGTGCCCTTGTACTGCTCCGCCAGCGTCGCCAGAGGTCCGGTCTCACCGCGCGATGTCGAGAGCATGATGCCGAGAGAGCGCACCGCATCGGCGATGTCACCCTTCTTCACATTCTTTTCGTACTGCAACCACTTCGGCCGCCAGGTGTCTTCCTGAGCTACTTCACCCAGTCGCGTCTTGCGCTCGGGAGCTTTGGGCTTTTTGGCAGCCTTCGGCTCTTTGGGCGCCTTCGGTTGCTTCGGCGGCTTGGGTGCCTTTGCCGGCTTCGTCGGCTGGTCTTCGGTGGTCCATGACATACGCGGTTCTCCAGGTTGAGCGCTCAATGCGCGCGAGAAACATCTCTTCACACAGGTAGATGCGGCGAATCCGCAAGCGGCACCCGGCCGGGATTTCGCCGCATACCCATAGGTATGAGCACAAGACCGCGCATCGAGCGCATTGACGTAAAACTGCCTGACGGGTTCGACCCCGCAAAGCACGTTGACTCACTCACGCGCAAGATCATCGAGAAGCACGGCGCCGGGTGGGAGATCGACAACGTCAACATCGGTGCGAACACCGCCACCGCGTCACGCAACGTCGCGGTCAACGAGGTGCAGTCGAATGCGGACAACAGCGAAACGATTGAGGTTCGACTGCGTCGGGACACAAAACCTGCTGACGGCGACAAGATGGCGGCGAAGCTCGAATCGCAGCACGAGGGCTACATGCTCACCACGTTCGAGCCGTTCCTTGGCTACGCAGTGATGACAAAACTCTCGGTGGATGCAGCTCGCGCCCGTGGCGCAATCTCCGTTGCTCTGGGCGTGAAGCCCTGGGACATCCAGATCGAAGAAACCCACGGAGGCGGGTTCGACTTCAGCCTGCCGAGATCTTTCGTGCCGTCAAAGCACTACGACAAGCTCCAAGAGGTAGCTGAAGCCGTTGTGGGCGTTGAGGGCTGGTATGCCGTCGCCGATGCACAGAAGCTGCGCGGCAAGATCGTGCCATCCGACCCGCCGACATTCCCCAGTGCCGTGCCGTACCCGTTCCGCGCTCAGATTCCGAGTTTTGACCCCAAGCGCACCGACTGGGCACGCATCCCCCTGGGCATCAAGCTCGGTCAGGCTGAGGAGCCCGGCGAGCAGCTTTGCATCGACCTCTCCTCATCCGCACACGGCCAGATCACAGGAATTTCAGGTGGTGGAAAGGCTCAGCCCCTCACCGCCCGCATCCCAGTTCCTGTCTCGGCACGCTTCCCCAACGGTTGGGCGACGATGGGCTCGTTGGAGCCCGGCGATGAACTGTTCTCCGGCAATGCGACAGTCACACGCGCTCTTGGCTTCTCCGACACAACAACGCAGGACGTCTTTGAAGTCACCACCGAAGACGGCCGCGTCGTTCAGGCGACCCCAGATCACCTGTGGCGTGTGTCTGACCGCGCTGACCGCCGCGCGTTCCGCTATTCCGGTCGCCCGGAAGTCATTGCAGAGCGCACGAAGCGCAAAGCACAGGCATCACGCCTGCGGACTATCGCTGCGGCGCTGCCGACCGGAGCTGGCATGAGCCTGCTGGAGTTGAGCGAGGTCACGGGCGAAGCTCCCACCATGCTCGTTCAGTTCCTTCGCCGCACAGGGATCCCCTGCGTAAAAGCCGCAGCTCCGTCTGGCGTTCAGCACAACCTCTACGCCGCCGACGAAGCGCTCGTTGCGTACGCCAGCGCCCTGAGCAACCTAAGCGGCAATGGCCGCCCACTCACCGCACAGTGGACAACCCTCACGACATTGGAGTTGGCTGAAGCGATCGAACGCGACCCCGAGAACACATGGGGCATCCGTGTGGCGCCGGCTCTGGAACTTCCCGAAGCCCAGTTGCCTGTCGACCCCTACGTCTTCGGTGCGTGGCTCGGCGACGGCACAACCCGCCAAGGCGCGATCACCACAATGGAGCCCGAAGTCGTCGAAGCTGTAGTCGCGGCAGGTTACGAAGTGCGGGGCCAAGACTCAACCAATACCGGGCTGGCCACTACTTACCGCTTCGCCGGCCTCGGCACCGACCTCCGCAAGCTCGGCTTCGCCAAGTCGCACGGCGACCCCCAACGTAAGTTCATCCCAGCCACCTACTTGCGCTCCAGCGCCTCCCAGCGACTGCGCCTGCTCCAGGGCCTGATGGACACCGACGGTTCTATCGCGTCGAATGGCCGCGCCGAATTCTGTGTCACATCCAAAGTGCTGGCATACGACGTGTTGGAGCTCGTGCGCTCTCTGGGCATCCGCGCCTCGATCACTGAGGGTCCCGCAAGCATCACTGAACAAGATCCGGACATGCCGGGCTCGAAGCGACGCCGCGTGGTCGGCACTCGCTACCGCGTGAAGTTCAGCACCTCGATGCGCATTGCCACGCTGCCCGCCAAGGTGG
>TARA_R110002051_G_scaffold312932_2_pt1 | contig 19686 bp, 20 predicted proteins | sample TARA_R110002051 | Tara Oceans TARA_R110002051 (sample SAMEA4397023) | marine metagenome | biome: Polar Biome; feature: [MES] marine water layer (ENVO:01000295) within the mesopelagic zone...; material: water (ENVO:00002006), including particulate matter (ENVO:01000060) such...
ACCCGCCGATGATTGCCGCCCCTGGTGGGCGTGTCAAATCGGTTGTCGAACGGCTCCGCTGCGACGCTCACCGATGAGGTCATGCCGAGCATGGCGTCGGCACCGGCACATTTCCTGAACCTTTTGCCCCAAGCGAGCGTTTTGCATCGCGCGTGCGGTGCTCTGAAAGCGATTCAATGACTGATGCCGTTCGATCTAGTGGCGATGGCACTGGACACTCAGATAGGCCATTGTCCAAGCTGATCGACGAGCTGAAAGATCGTACCGAGAACGGGCAAGAGGTCTCTATTGGCCTCGTGCAGGAGATTGCGGGCGCGCGCTCAGCCGGCCCAGTACTGCTGCTGCCGGCGCTTATCGTAATGTCGCCGCTGAGCATTATACCGGGCCTCCCTTCCATTGTTGGGATCAGCACAATTCTCATCGCCGGGCAGGTTGCTTTGGGGCGCGACCGTTTGTGGCTTCCACGATGGCTTACAAAACGCTGTATTCCCGCGAAGCACGGTCGGGCTCTTCTGCGCTTTCTGGCACCAGTCGGTGCGACGGTTGACAAGCTCGTGAAACCTCGTGCGGAAGAAACAGCCGGACCGTTCTTCCGGCGGATTGGCGCGCTCGTCTGCGTTCTGATCGGAGCTATCATGCCTGGCTTGGAACTAATTCCTTTCACCTCGACCTGGGCAGCGAGCGTCATTGCCGTTTATGCACTCGCCATTACGGTCAAGGACGGCTTTCTTGCATTGGCTTGGTCAGGGATGGTGCTCGGTATTTTATTGGCGGCCTGGGCAGTCTTTTCTTGACTGCGAACACCACCTCGGGCGGACCTTAAAGGGCGAGGCTCGGGCATAGAGGGACCGCAAGCCTCGCCGGCCGAGCCACATACGGACGCATGATGGCCGGCGCGACGACACCATGGCCAGTCCGGAATGGAAACCTGCCGTCGCCTATTGCCGCTATGCCGATGACTTCGTCGTCATCGTCAAAGGGACGAAGGCGCAAGCCGAGGAAATCCGGGAGGAATGGCGGGTGTTTCTGGAGGGCGATCTGAAACTGACGCTGAACATGGACAAAACCCATGTCACCCACGTCAACGACGGGTTTGTCTTTCTGGGGCACCGGATCATTCGCAAGCGAGGGTCGGGCGGACGAATGTCCGTCGTTACGACGATACCCAAGGAGAAGGCCAAGGCTTTTGCTCGCAAACTGTCCGAGGTTCTCTCCGGCGATCATGATCTTGGCAAGGTCGACATGGTCGACCGAGCGAAGAGACCAAACCTAACCCCGACGGTGTTCTACAGAACGCGGGGCTATTCAACCGTGGACTAATTTTACACCGCGGCTCTCAGCTTGAATCACGCCAGAACAAACCGTTCAATGGACTTCTCAAACAGTCTCTGAGTGAAAACAGTGTTTGACAGGATACCGTGTGAAAAGTAGCTTGGATTAGTTAGAGAGCTAAACGTTTTCACCGCTCCGGTGAAGCGTCTGGCTTGTTCAGGAGGAGAACAAGATGACCTTTGACACGCTTGAGAAAAGCTATCGCAAATATCTGAAGAACGGCACCGCAGCGCTCGCGTTGCTGGCGACGCTTGCCGCCAGTCCAATGGCGCAGGCACAGCAAATCGAAGAGATGAGCGGCACCCTGCCCGACGGCACGGCCTGGCTGATCAGTGTGCCCGCCGACTGGAACGGCGTGCTCCTGCGCGATCTCGACTATGCGGCGAACTCGGAAACGGAGCGCTTTACGGATCTGCTGAGCAGAGGTTACGCCTTCGCCGGTCTAGCGCGCCACCCCATGCGCACCTGGCAGTATGATCCGCAGCAGGAAATACACAACCTCGAGGCCGTTCAGACGATTTTCGAGGAGCAATACGATCCCGAGTGGGTGCTGGCATTCGGCTGCTCGGGAGGGGGTCACGTCAGTCTCGCCGCCGCCGAGGATTTCTCCGATCGCATAGACGGCGCGGTCGTTCTGTCAGCGCATACACCGGTGTGGATCATGAACAGCTACCTTGATGGCTGGTTTGCCATGCAGACGCTGCTCGCGGACGCATATGAGGAAGCCGGCCTAGGGTCCGCGAGCGACCTTCGCATTGTCAATATGCCGAACGGCGCCGGCGCTGACGGCAGGACGTTCAGCGACATTCAGGCCTCCTGGCGCAGTGCAGTGGAAACATTGGGAGCGACCCCCGAAGGACGGGCGCGCCTGGCCCTGGCCTTCGCGATCGGCCAATGGTCTCCTTGGGAAGCTGCGGATCAGCCACTCCCTGATCCTCTCACGCCGGAAGCGCTGGCCGATCAGCTCGTGGCCTCGGCGCTGCGCCTTACGGGTACCGTCGGCGGCCAATCGCGCGTGATGTTCGAGAATTCAGCCTCCGGGCAGCAGCTTTCGGGGAATGAGGGCATCGATTACGCGGCCTTCTACGAGAACGCATCGCCAATTATGAAGGAGCTCGTCGAAGATCTCTATGCAGAGGCGGGGCTGGACATCGACGAGGACATTGAGCGCATCAATTCCGCTCCCCGTATCACGGCGTCCGATTATGCGCTCGAGTACTGGGGCCAGCCGGGAAGAACTGCGGACGGGAACCTGCTAGTACCCACGATCCGCGTGCACAGCTTGGGCGACAACTCGATTCCCTATAGCCTGATGCAGGGCTACCAGGCGCTTGTCGAAGAGAAGGGAAAAACCGATCTCTACCGTCAGTCGCTTCTCAAGTTCACCGACCATTGCGGCTTTGAGACGGCCGAAACGACCGCTCTCGTTGAGGTGATGATGGAGCGGCTGGAAACGGAAGAATGGCCCGACACCTCGCCCGAAGCCCTGAATGCCGCCGCCGCCGAGCTCGATCTGGACGAGGCCCGCTTCATGGAGGAAGACGGTTGGCGCGTTGAAGAGTACAATCGTACCTGGATAGCCGGGGAATAAAGGCATTCCATGCAATGATGCGGAACGCGGATTGGTCGGCTCCGGCCTTCACCGCCGCTTTCGCCGCACTGTCCCCATCCACGGCGCGATTTATCGATACTCGTGCCGTGGACACGCTGGGCATTCGCTGGCGACGGCTCTTCCGTGCTCCCGCAGTCAGGCGGCGTAAGCTCACGACCCTGCTGATCAGCATTCCCTTTTCCAGCGGCTTCACGCTTGTCTGTCCCGGAACAAACGCTGCGGTTTTACGGGGGCTGTTGCTATCGACCCGGACCGGGCGCGCCCCAGCCCCTCAAATTATCAAAGGCGGAGCAAAAATCGACCAATGGGCGGAGCAAAACCAGGCCAGTTTTGGCGCGCGCGTGAGACCGTCGTGAGGGCATGACAATCAACCCCAGTATTTCCTATGAGCGCGAAAGATACCGTTGTCCCCTTTCCAAAAAAGCTTGACGACAGTTCGCCGGGCAACTTTGAGAAGATCTGGGGCAAAAAAGTCCAGAGCCATGGCTACGCTGCGATACCCAGTATTTTGATACGCGCACAACGTCGCCTCGGCATCAACACGACTCAGTTTTGTAATTCTAGTTCAGCTTCTCGAATATCTTCGTTCGCCTGATCGCTCTCCATTTCCAACCAAGCAACAGCTTGCTGACAGGATCGGCATCCAGCCAACGACAATCAAGGCGAACATGCAGGCGCTCGAAAAGGCGGGCTTGGTTGAGCGCGTGCAGCGAAAGACGTGAGCCGGAGACTGGAGCGCGAACACCTATGTCCTCGACGGGCTGATCTCTAAAATTCAGGCGCTTGAACCGGATTTCGCTAAAGAGCGTGAGGACCGGATGCTGCGCGTAAAACGGCCGAGACACCAAAGGGCAGACGGTCCGTCAAGCCCAAAGCCTAAACGGCTCAAACGATATTTAGGAAGCCAAAATTTACCCCGGCCGCGCGCCTAAGGCAGAGACGGTACCGGGGTTTACATCGACAATATATTGCAGGGTGGGGCAGAGATCAACTCCAGAGTGACTATGGACGCACGCACGAAACAATATCCGGCTCTTGAGGATACGCTATCGACCGATCGCTTTGCGACCTATCTGGGTTGGGCGACCGTGACCGTGACCGTGACCGTGACCGTGACCGTGCAATCGCGCTTTACACATTGAATGCAAGCCTATAGCCTTTGAGGTAGCCGACACGCTTGGCGGTCGATTACTCGGCCGCCATGGGAAGGGTTTCGGACTGCGCGTCATCATCGCGCGCGATCCGTATCGGTGCAGGTATCCAGCCGGAACCGTCAATCTGACGCTCTGCGTATGCGGCGGCTTCCGCCTTTTTCATCGACGCGATGCCCTTGGCGAAATCGTCGCCCTTCGGCAACGCCATCGGCACGGTAGTTCTTCCGCACGTTCTTGGGGTCGCGATCCAGCTTGTTTAGGGCGATCATCTGAATATCGGTCATAGCTTCTCTCCTGTTTTCCCTTTTCCCGCGAAGCGGCTTTTCCTGCCCGAAGGGGCAGGAGCCCGCTCCTGCTCCCGAGGTGTCGCCGGGGAGACCGGGGGTGAAGGGGGCAAGCGGAAAGAGGGCAGGGGGGACCACCCACGCGCAGCGCGGCCAGAACGGATCTCGCGAAGCGGAATCCGTGTCGGCCGTCCTGCAACGAACGGATGCGCGCCGGTCTGCCGGCGCCAGGAGTAAGTGAAGGATGGGGGATGCGCTCTTTCCGCTTGCGGGGAAAGGCGGGCAGAGCCCCCTATCCCCCTAAACGGGGCAACTCGGCCGCCATTGGCGGCCTCCATGATCGGATAGCTTCAATGAACCTAAGTGATCGGCTTACGGGTATTCGCCACGTTCGATCATTTCGTTGGCACGACGAATATGCCCGCGAGCTCCTGAACGCCGTCCCGCCGCCTGATCAAGCCACAGCCGAAGACCCGTCGGACGTTCGCCCGCCATGCCCGTGCTGCAGCGGACGCATGATTGTCATCGAGATCTTCAAACGCTGGCGTCAGCCCCGCGGACCGCCAAATACGGTGGCAACGAACCGGGAGAATGCACCATGACCCCGCATGGCTTGCTCTCCATATGGCCTCTTCAAACCAGCGGCGGCCAACGAGATGGCTTGCGCCATGCCGAATGGCGATCGCTCCCAGTCGGACAAGCGCACACCAGAACGCCTCAAAAAGCTCTGCGGTCCAGCCCGCAAGCAACGTCGGCGAACCGATGGGGCCAATAAACGCTCCTCAAGCCGCTCACTCCTGGGCAGCCCTAAAATACAAAATCCCATAGCCCAAACCATGCCGACCGCGGGTTCCTGCATGAGGGGCTTTCGTACGCCTGACGGCACCCGAAAACCTTCACCATTTTTGTCGTCTACCGCTGGCGGCGAATTTACCAAGAGCGGACGCAGCCGATGTCGCCTATTTGCGGTTGACCAATGACGCTTGGGTCGCCAATTTTGCAGTTGCGCGGCCTGCGCCTAACCTCTTAAGGGTCCGGATCGGAGTCGTTGAGGTCGAGCTGGTGCTGTCGTTTGGCCGACTGACCCGCGGCTCACGCGCTTGCCACCGCCCAGTCGCTGGCAATCGACGGCGGCCTGAGCTACGACTGATCCTCATTGGCAGGTGCCGTGCCCATCTTCGCGACGATGCTCTTTTGAACGGCGCCCAGGAGTCCGAGGAACTGGCGTCGTTCGTCTGCCGTGAAATTGGCCGCGGCATCGTCGACGACCTGCTTGGCAAACGGCAGAAGTAGTGGTTTGAGGTCGCGCCCCTTTTCGGTCAGGAAGATGTTAATCTTCCGGCCGTCCTCAGCGTTCCGCTCACGCCGGATAAAACCAGACCGTTCCATAGAACGCATTGCGGTTAACGTAGTCGGCTCCATAGTACCGACCCGGTGCGAGAGTTCGCGCTGGGTAAGGCCGTCCGCTTCCCATAGTACACGTAGGAAGTACCACATGCCGAGAGATACGCCATAAGGTTCGATCTTCGACTGGAGGTAGCTCTGGAACAAACGGTGCGTTGCTCGGATTTGATAGCCAAGGCTTGTTTCGAACGGTAGGGGATGGCGATTTTTTGACATCAAGACTTTCCAATACACAATTGGGCCATATTGAGTGATTTTTCATGGAATGAGGACCCTGTTTAGGGGGTAATTTTCGTCCAGACGGGGGCCTGACTCAATCTCGCTGCATCTTCGGCTCAGGTGGTACCAATGAGACGCGCTTGGAGCAGATCGAGTTGGCGCGGCCGTACATCTGCCGCTTGATGAGTTTGAGCTTGGTGATCTGACCTTCGGTCTGGCCATTCGACCACGGAGAGACGATGGCGTTGCGGACGGCATCGAAATCCTTTTTGACGCCGTTCGCGAATGATCCGACGAGACTTGTCTCGGCGTCCTTCAGCCAACTATCCAGTTTTGCGGCCGCCTTCGATCGGATCATCGTCTGAAAGTCGTCGATCAACGTTCGCGCGGTGGTCAGGTCAGGAACGTTGCTCTCAATTGCTGCGACCAGCACGGCGTCTGATTTGGACAGGTCGTTGCGTGCCAGCGTCATCAGCCTGGCGATGCTTCGCGCCGAAGGCGTGCGAGCAAGCGCGCTTTGATTGGCCCTTTCGGCAAGACGCCGCCGTCGCACCCATTCGGAGACTACACCGATCTGGCCGCGAAAGCCTTTCTCGCGCATTTCTCGCCAGAGCGCCGAGGCGTTATGCGCGCCTTGCTCCCAACGGCCGTCGAGCCACGGGAGCCATTCCTCAAGCGAGCTCTGGCGGACGCGGAACACGTCGGAGCTTTGTCCGCGCAAGACACTACGGACGAGCTTGCGGCTATGCCCGCTGCGCTTGACGATCTGCTTGATCGGCACACCCTGCTTCGACAGCGCGAGAATGGCCTCGTTCGTCTCATGCCGGCGTAGATATCCTTCATATTGCAGCATTCGGCATAGGTCAGAAGCTTCGGATCGATAATGGCGCTGCCGACAGCCTTTCGGATTTGACGCATGGATTTGCTGACCGCGTCGAGAAAGGCGCGACTGGCGTTTTCCATGAGATGCCAGCGGTCGGCCACCTGATCGACGTTAGGTAGCGCTTTGGCGATCGCCTCCGGTCCTTCGCGACAAGGGAGCCAATACATTGTCGCCAAACCGCTCCGCAAAGATTCGGCGGTTGCAAAGAACGGCATCGCACCAGAAACGACGAACCATCACCCGTAGGACAACACGTCGGCCAGCGACGGGCAGATCGGTAGCTTGCCGCAGATATCGGCTCTGGGTTCGGCGTGAAGCAGTTCCACAACACGGACATATCGCCGAAATCGCCGAGGCCCGTACGTCAAGAAATACCCAATCCGTGTCGATCTGCGCATGATCGACGACAAAGCCTGCCGGCACCAGTCTCGTTGACCCGAATCTCCGTTCCATCGCGCTGATTCCCTCTCGAAAATTGCGCGACATCAGCCTTCACAAGCAGCGAGATTGAGTCAGGCCCCCGTTTGGACGAAAAAATAGAGTCCCGATGGCGTGGTCTTTGACAGGACTTATGGGTAACTTCAAGGCTTTGGGCACCAGACGCCCCATAGGCGTGCCCAATACAGTCGGCAGGCACCCGGGCTCGATTACCTCCTCGATCAAGCGTCAGCTATGAGCTGATCGCGACCAGCGCCACGCCGATCGTGGCGACGATCGACGCAATGATGATACGCATATTTGGCTTAGCTTCGGTGCGCAACACGTAGGCGGCCAGATAGGCGCCGATAAACACTTCAAGCGAGCCGATGACGGCCACCACCGCGACGCCGGCATTCTGGAGCGCGAAGAATTGAGATGTTTGGCCAAGCGACATGCTGGCCGCTGCAATAAACTGCCACCGCCCGGTGTCGCGAAACAAACCCCTGAATGTTTGCCTGTATCGCTTGTTGAAAAGCGCGGCGGCGAGGTACCAGACAAGCCCCGTAACCGCTCCCACGAATGCACCCAAGGCCGGGTCCGGCAGATGACGCATAGCCATTTTGCGCACGACATAGGAGGCGCCGTAGGATGCCGCGGAAGTGGTTCCTAGCATCTGCCCAAGCCGCAACGACGAATAAGCTGAAGAAATGGGCCCAAGGTCGCCTACCGGCTGGCGCAGTTTGAATTCGCCCGAAGCAACGGCCTGCGGCGATCTGTCGAAGAGGACGATCATCAGGCTCGCAACCGTGATGACCATGCCGGCAATAGCGAGTCCGGCGATCGTCTCCCCGAGAACGGCGAACGCAATCAATGCTGCGAAGAGGGGAATGAGCCGGCGGAACAGACTAGCATTGATCGCGCCAGCCAGCGCGACCGACTTGAACATCATCGTCCGACCAATGACTGTGGCAAGTACTCCCCCGACGACGAAGATCGCGATTCCCAGCCACAGCCCCTCTGTGCACAGTCCCTGTTCATAGGAGGGGCCGATGACGAGCCACAATACGCCGGAGAGAAGGCAGGTTAAGACGATCGAAAGTAGAGCCCCATTGTCGCCGCGTTTGACTTTGGAGCCCTTGGCGATTGCCGCGCTTGCCGTTCCGAAGCAGAGCGCGGCCAAGAAGGCAAACCCTACTCCAATCATGCGTGCTGCGCCGCGAAGGCAACCATACCGCGACTGAATTCACCCTTGTGTCTACGCCGCACTTCTATTGGCATACAAGGTTCACATGGAAGGTTTTCTCTTGCGTAAAACTTCACAGGTCGTCGACGCTTTCCTCGCGTCCGATACGAGGGCGCGCGCCTTCAGACTCGACAGAAAGGATAAAGTCCACTTCGCAGTCGAAATGCGCCTTCGAGATGAGCGTGCCGAAGTTCTCTGGGGAGGCTGAGCTTACTATTTCCGAGGCGGCCGTCATTCAGATGCTCTTGGTTTGGCAACAGTCGGCTCGCGCCCTAGCCGAATGTTGCGCCCCTGGCCACGCTTGCGAAAGTGGTCAGAGGCGAGATTGTAAGCTTGACGCTTAGCGATTCGCGTCCAAGGTCGGGGGCGCCAGAACGCGAATGAAGGGAAGCCCACCCTTTCGCTTCCACCACAGGCCAGCGATGAGCGCAAGCACGATGATCGGAATGGCAAGCCACAGATAAGGCGACAGCGCGGCTGCACCGAGCGCCAGACACACGATCCGCACGACAACATTCATCTTCGCCTCCGCCGCAAGTGCCAGGAGCGTTACGGCGACAATGCCGCCAAGGGCTGCGACCGTGATCTGCAGGCCGCTTCCCTGCGCCAGAAGCGCCTCGTTCCAAACAAAAAAGAACGGAATGATGAACCCTACAGAAGCAAGCTTTACCGATGTGATCGCAATCTTCATCGCATCCTCGTCGGCAATCGCCGATGCAGTAAAGGCGGCCACGGCAACGGGAGGTGTCAGCGCGGACAGGAGTGCGAAATACAACAGGAACATATTGGACGAAAGTACTGGCAGACCGCTGGCCGCAAAGGCTGGACCAACAAGCACAGCCGCCAAGATGTAGGCGCTCGGAGTCGGCATCCCGAGGCCGAGAATGATGGAGATACCGGCACCGACCAAGAGAAGCATGATTGATCCCGAGCCCGCAACAAGCAGGACGAGACTGGACGTCTTCAGCGCCAGCCCAGTCATCGTCAAGCCGCCGATGACGAGTCCAGCGGCAGCACAGGCACCCACGACCGGCAACATTCGTAGCGTCGTCTCGCCCAAGCCTTCCAGCATTTTAGTCGGAGTCATGCGGGTCTTTCGCGTGAAGAAGGATGCCACAACCAACGCGATCGTGCCGTAGACGGCGACATAGGTAGGCGTATAGCCCAACAACAGCGCGATCATGATGACGATGAGCGGCACAATGAACACCCACCCGGTCTTCAGCGTCTCGAGCACTGGATCAACCTCGTCGACGCCGCGCAGCCCCTGACGCACGGCACGGAGATGCACCTGCAGATAGACGCCTAGATAATAGAGCACGCCCGGTATAATGGCAGCGAGCACGATGTTGCGGTAGTCAATGCCGGTGTACTCGGCGAGAATGAATGCGGCCGAGCCCATGACGGGCGGCAGTGCGGCACCCCCGGTCGATGCGGCAACCTCGACCGCGCCTGCAAAGCGAGGCGTGTAACCAAGACGCTTCATCATGGGGATCGTCACCGAACCGGTCGTTGCTACGTCCGATGTCGGGCTGCCGGAAATCATACCGTACATGCCAGACGACACGACCGCAATCTTCGCTGGTCCGCCTGGAGATTTGCCGGTTAACGCGGCGGCCAGTTGGAACATGAAGTCAGCACCGCCCGCATGCGATAGAAGTGAGCCGAACATGACGAACAAAAACACATAGCTGGCCGCCACTTGGATGGGAACGCCGAAGACTCCGTCGGTGGTGAACATCAGCGTGTCAATGAAGGAGCCGAAATCGATGTAGCCATGACCGAGTGGTGGCGGGATCAAATGGCCCCACAGATTATAGGCCATAAAAACGAGAACAACGACAGTTAGACCAAGCCCCGTCGTGCGTCGCGTGGCTTCGACCGTCAGCAACAGAAGAGCCGTGCCGAAGAAGAGCATATACGGCGAGAGCGGATTAAGTAGCGTAATGTGGTTCACGAGGTCGGAGCGGATCATGTAGAAATAGATGCCGCAGGCAAGGCTGGCTGCGCTCAGCAGCCAATCGAGAATGCTTGGCCGCTCACTGCAATCGCGCGTTGCGCCCACTGTCAGGAATAAAAGCGCGAAAATGCCGCAGACGAACAGGATGCCGATCAGCAACGCGTCGGGTAGCGCAAAGATATTGCCGTAAACTACGCCAAGCGCAACGACGGCCGCCGCAGAAAAAAGAGCAGTGCGGGCAGCGCCGTTGAATGAACGGCGCCGGCCCGTGCCCAGAAATCGGCCGATACCAACGGGCTTTAGATTCATTGCATCAGGCCTGCTTCGCGATAGGCGCGGATGGCGCCATCATGGAATGGGGCCGCCGTCTCGCGCGTCAGCAGTTCATGATCGAGCTCGGCCATCGCGGGATGTACCGAACGGATGGAATCGATGTTATCGATCAGCGCCTTGGTCAGTGTATAGGCATCCTCTTCGGACATATCGGCGCTGGCGATGAGAACGGCACCGAGTGCCACGGTTTCGACAGGCTCAGGCTGATTCTCATACGAGTTCGCGGGGATGGTGAAGTTGCCGATCGAGAACTGCTCTGCGACCTTTGCCCGGACATCCTCCGGAACGCTCAGAAGCTTAATGTCAATCCCGTTCTCGATTTCTCGGATGGAGCTGTGCCCAACAAAGACACCGTTGGTATAGATGTCGACGCGGCCGTTCATTAACAGTCCGCTTTGCTCCGATGAGCCCGCCTGGATAGTCGTGCCACCCCATGCTTCGATCGAAGCGTCGTCAGCGCCAGCCGCTTCCATCATAGCCGTGGCCACTTGCCCGGTGATGTTGCCCGCCCGGTTCACCGTAATGCGCACTGGCACCTGCTTCTCGGCAAAATCCGCTAAAGTTTCGATACCATGTTCATCCGCGAATGATTTCGATGCGATGAATTGCATCGGTGCCCAATCATACAGATAGCCGATTGTGCGAAGGTTCTCGATCGGCGCTTCGAACGGCTCGCCTCCTTGAACTGCAATGGCAAGCTCGGCATCATGGATAAGACCAATCTGAGCACGGCCCTGGCTGACCATGGCGGCATTGGCAAATCCGCCGCCGGTGGTCTGATACGTCACGGTTGAGTCGGGCTGCGTGCCCTTGAGCGCTGCATCGAGTCCAGCCCCCAGGAGCGTCCATAATCCGCCGGGGCTCGCGCCGGCCAGCGTCAGGTTGAGCGATTGGGCATTCGCCGGCACTGCTGCCAGCGCGCTGATGGCAACTGCAATGCCAATTGAACGCATTCTTGAAGTGAACATGGTATCCTCTCCCATTATAATCTAGGTTTCTGCCTATAGAGCTCCGTTCCACCTTCTCTCCCTGCAGATTTGCACGTCGCGCTACGGACAGATGGTCACCTGTACGGCAGGCAGAATGTGTGGTCTGCTCATCGGAGCAAAATACTTACATGTCTAAGCTATGTCCATTCTGTGCCATACGTCAATGCCGGCCGGATAAATCGCTCGTGCGAACAGTCTTGTCGACTCGCCACCCAACACTTTGAATTTCGGCCAGAAGTTTGCTCCGTAGGCGTGACAGAACGAAGCCTCGATCGCGGCTACGGGCGATTAGGTTTAGTTCGCGGCAGCGAGGCGCCCCAGAAATGCGCTTACGGTCAGCACCTCGCGCAATGGGTAGTCTTCGGTCTCCCCACCCGGATGTTCATCGTAGCGCAAACCGTCACCGTCCCAGAACCACCAGTAGGCAATATCGCCGTGCTTATCGCGGATCGCCATCCTGAAGGTCGGGAAGATCTGATCTCTTGCCGGAATGTCGGCCTGGGCGACCTTCTCACCAGCGAGCGCGCCGCGAGCTATCGCACCGCCCAGAGGGATCATTGCGGTGAACACGCTCGGTTGTGCCGCCAGATCGTCAAGGTTGTCCGGCCGGTCCTGAAAAAGGCCCGGCAATGCGCGCACGACCTCCGGATAGGATGCATGTCGATGCGTGACCTGAACATAGGCAAGGTCCGTCTTCGTCTTGATCTCGACGACGTCGCCCGGCTGAAATTCGTTCATGTTCGTTCTCCCAGAAGGTGCTCTGTCCGAATCGATTTTGCCTATAGTCACAGGCTATAGGCTTCGACCGTCGCCGGATGAAACAGCTCCTCGACGGCAACCCGGCGCGGCGAAAGCCCCTGCGCATAGTGATAGTCGAGGAAGGTCTCCAGCACACCAACATTGGGGGTTAGTCCATAGGTCCAGATGTCGGGACCGATCAGTTGGCGCGCGCGGCGCAGATTATCTTCGACGAACGGCATAGTCACCTTGGTCGCCGAGGTGTCGCCGAGGGCAGCCTGCGCGATCTGCTTGGACTGCGAGAACGCCTTGAGCAGTGCGCCCGGCAGCCAAGGATGCGCGTCGGCGAGTTGCCGGCGCACGCCCAGCACATGCATGATCGGGAAGATCTTGCGGCGGCGGAAGTAATCCTCCGCGGTCGCGACCGTGTCCGGAAACAGACGGTCGACATGTGGATGTCCTTCGTCGTAGCAGCGCGGCCAGCGCGGGCCGATGAAGCCGTCGATCTCGCCCGCCGCAAGCATCTCGTTGAGCGTTTCCCCTTCGGGCGCCTGCTCGATGCGGATGTCGGCAGGCAGGTCAATCTTCATTTTTTCTGGGCGACCGGGCGTATCCATTCCCCCGCGAACCCAGACGATGTCGGACGGCTTGACGCCGTACTCGTCTTCTAGGATGCCGCGCACCCACACATTGGCCGAGAGCTGGTACTCCGCAATGCCGATGCGCTTGCCCTTCAGATCCTGCGGCTTTTCGATCCCCTTATCGGTTCGGATATAGATCGAGGTGTGACGGAAGGCACGCGACAGGAATACCGGAATGGCGACGTAATGCGGGTCGTCCCGCGCGACGGAGATTGAATAGGACGACAGCGACAATTCACTGACATCGAAGGCCTGATGGCGGAACGCGCGAAAAAACATCTCTTCAGGCGACAGGAGCATGCAGGTTGGTTCGACGCCGTCGATCTTGACCCGTCCGTCGGCAATGGGCCGCGTGCGGTCGTAGTCGCCCATGGCAATGGACAGGTTGAGATCGATCATTAGCGTTCCTCCGCAATTGGATGTGGTGCGCCGTCAGCTGCGGCGATTTGATGGTTAAGGGCGACGGATGTGCCGGTCCGGGCCGCCTCCAGGATAGCGTAGCAGACTTCGAGGGTCGCCAGCCCCCAGGCGCCTGTCTGGGCTGGCGCCCTATTGCCGCGCACCGCATTGACAACGGCATCGAAAACCTCTGCCCGTGGAAAACGCAGCACTGGGGCCGGGCGGAAAGATTTTTCGAAGTTATCATAGACGTGAAGACCCGTTGGCGTCAGCCGCAAATCACCACGTTCGCACAAGACGATGATCGGTCCGAAATGTTCGTGGTGGGATGCTGCCGGCGGTGCCTCGCCCGCCCCATAGGTGCGCGTCGATTTGAGCGCGGCCTCGGCGTCGGCCGTATCAACCGCTTGCAGCGCCTTTCGCGCCCCGCCATAGGCTTCCGGCGACTTTGGGTGGCCGAGTTCGCCGATCCAGCCCATCCATTCGTCACTGTCGAAATGCGCATAGCCAGAATACGTCAACGACGCGAAGGCGCTGCCCTGAAAGTCAAGTAGCGCCGAATACGCGCCCTCAGTCGGACGCGCGGGGTCCCAAGCGCCCGTCATCGCCGTAACCGAGCTCGCTAATCCGCCCGCTAAAAGCCGCACGATGTCGATTTGGTGGACGCCCTGCGAAAACAGCACGCCGCCCCCCTCTTTCGTGCGCAGCTCTTCCGGCCGACGTGGGCGGTAGAGGAAATCCGTATAGTTTAGTGCCTGGATCATCCGAACTCGACCGAGCGCACCGCTGTCGATCAAAGCGCGCGCCTGAGCGACGGGTCCATCGAAGCTGTGACTGGGTCCGACGATCAGGTGAATACCCGCCTCGCGTGCGGCGGAAACCATAGCCGTTCCGTCTTCCATCGAAACCGACAGCGGCTTGTCGACGAGCACATGTTTGCCGGCTTTGGCGGCTGCAATTACATGGGCGCAATGGAATTGATGCGGCGTGGCGACATAAATTGCCTCGATTTCCGGGTCGGCGCACAATCCCTTAATATCGGCATAGGTGCGGCCACCAAATTCAGCCTCGAAGGCGTTGCGCGACTGCTCGCGTGGCGCAGCCGCCGCCACGAGCTTCACGCGCGGATCGGCGCGAAAGCCTGGCAGCATGAGCATGAAAGCGCGCCCGAGCCCCACCACGCCGAAGCGCACCGGATCACAGGTCAAGAACGAGACCTCCGGCGCGCGCCCTCGATACGCAGATCATGATGTAGTCGTCCTTCTCCTCATCCATCAGAACCATATCGCGATGATCGGCCTCGCCCGCGAGCATCCGGGATTTGCAGGTGCCACACGTGCCGCTTTCACAGGAACTGACCGTTTTGAAGCCGGCGTCGCGAAGCGCCTCGAGGATCGACCGATCCTCCGGCACCATTACTGTAGCACCCGACTTGGCAAGCTCGACATCGAAGGCCACGTCGTCTTCGCGCACCACCTCGACAGGTTTGAAATCCTCGAAATTAACGCGACCCTCGGGCCAGTGGCCAGACAGCGCCTTGATCTCTTCCATCAGCGGCTGAGGTCCGCAGCAATAGACGTGCATATTCTGCACGTCTTCGAAATGATCCCAAAAATCATAGAGCTTGTCAGGGTCGCCATCGTCGTGGTGCACCGTCAGCCGGCTACCAAACGCTGCCATCATCTCGTCCAGATAGGCTGTGTCTTCAGCGCTTCGTGTACAGTAGATGATGCGAAAAGCTTTACCCTCGCGGTCAAGGTGCTGCGCCATGGCATAGATCGGCGTGACACCGATGCCACCGGCGATCAGCAGATATTTCGATGCATCGCGGAGCTGGAAGTTGTTCTCCGGCGCTCCGACATTGAGAATCGTGCCAACCTTGGCGTCCTCATGCATAGAGGACGAGCCGCCTCGCGAGTCTGCTTCCCGCTTCACCGCAATGGTATAGCTCGAAGCGGGCGAGCCATCACCCACCAGTGAGTAGCGTCGCATGGCGCCCGACGGCGTCTCGACTGTGATGTGCGAGCCGGCACCGAAACTTGATAGTTCGCGATCGTCGACCGGCTGCAGAACGAATTCATCTATATAGGCCGTTAGCGCGCGTCGGGCTGTAACTTTCATGGCAATGAGATCGATATTCGGGTCCATCTGTCCTCTACCGTCAGGCGCCCAAGGCGCAGGAGTTCATTTTACTTAGTAAACTAACTATTTGCTGTCAACGGCTGGACGTGCAGCACGATGTGCGATATTTTTGGTTAGTTATCTAAATTTCGGAGAACCTGATGCTCACTCACGAAGAAAACGATCTGCTGACGCGCGTGTGCGGCGATGCACCGATGGGCGAGTTGATGCGCCAGCACTGGACGCCGGTCTGTCTCATCGAAGAGGTCGCAGAGCGCGATGGCACACCGCTTTTGGTGGAGGTGCTCGGCGGACGCTATGTGGCCTTTCGTGACACCGACGGGCGGCTCGGACTTCTCGATGAACTCTGCCCCCACCGTCGCGCCTCGCTGGTATTCGGGCGCAATGAGGAATGCGGCCTGCGCTGCCTCTATCATGGCTGGAAGATGGACGTGGAAGGCAACGTCGTCGCTATGTCATCGGAGCCTGAGGGCAGTCCGCTTCTCAACAAGGTCAAGCATCGCGCCTATCCCGTAGAGGAGTGGGGCGGTTTCGTCTGGGCATGGCTGGGCGATCAGGAGAATGTGCCGGCTTTCGATCCCCCGGCCTTTGCGCCGACCAAGGATACGCCGGTCGCCATCGTCAAGATTCGCATTCCCTGCAACTGGGCGCAGATCCACGAAGGCCAGATAGACAGCGCGCATTCATCGAGCCTGCATTCCTCCGATATGAAGCCGGCGCGCGTCGAAGGCGCTTCGGCCGACGATCAGGCATGGTATCGCCCCTCGACCGATAAGTCACCGCGCATGCAGACGCAGACGACGAGCTATGGCTTCCACTATGCGGCCATCCGTAAGCCGATCAAGAATGCCTCGACCCACAATTATCTGCGCATCACGGAATTCATCGCGCCTTTCATGTCGCTCATTCCGCCGAACAACAACTACAACGTCGCCAGCGTCATCGTGCCGATCGATGACGAAACGACCGCCTTCCATTTCGTCGCATGGGGTGGCAAGAAATGTCCGTCAACTGAGGACTGGCGCAAGTTCAACCACGCGCGTCCCGGCATCGATCTTGACGAAAAGTGGCGCTCGCGCCGCACGCTGGAGAACAACTTCCTACAGGATCGCCAGGCAATGAAGCTCGGCAACTTCACTGGTGTTCCGGGCATTCCAAATCAGGACATCATCATGTGGGTCAGCATGGGCAAAACCGTCAATCGTACGGATGACTTGCTCGGCGCATCCGATCTGGCCATCGTCGAGTTCCGCCGCCTGATGGTCGATGCTGCACGCAAGGTCGCAGAAGGCGGGAAGGCGATTGGTACGGAAGAGCCTCGCATCCCGCATGCTTGCATCGCCTCAAGAGAAGGCGTCTATTCGAAGGAAACCGACTGGCGGACCTTGGCTGACGCAACCGAACAGATAGACGCAGCGGAATAGAATTTTGGCGCAGGGCGATTAAATGTGACTTATGGTCCTGCCCCGGCGGGGACCATTCTCTTTTGGGGTAGCGGCCCCCACTTTAGGACAGCACTTCAATGGCAGTATCAGCGAAGCAGGACCGTTTCCGACAGATATATCTTTTGGCCGTGCTGCCTCCCCTCTTTTGGGCTGGGAATTTTCTGGTGGCCCGGATGTTCAACGAGGTCATTCCGCCATTCCAAATGTCATTTTGGCGCTGGTCTATTGCACTCTTGATTATCCTGCCGTTCACAGTGCGTGCTGTCCTTAAAAATATGCCGGCAATTCGCCGGGAACTGGCATATCTGGCTTTTCTGGGCGCCATTGGCATTACAGCCTTTAACTGCCTGATTTACCTGGCTCTGCAGTATACGACCGTTGTCAACGCAGCGCTCATAAACTCCCTCATGCCTGTTGTGACGTTCATCCTCGCTCTGTTTTTCATGGGCGACCGTCTGAGAATGAGACAGACGTTTGGTGTCGTAGTGTGCATTATCGGCACGTTGCTCATTATTGCGCGCGGTGATCTCGCCGTTCTGCTTGCGCTGGACATCAACGCTGGCGACTTCCTTGTACTCGCAGGGCTTACCTTTTGGGCGCTGTACACTGTGATGATACGATGGCGAAAGAGCGTCTTGCCACCTATGGTTTTCTTGACGGTGACGATCGCGTTTGGCGTCCTCTTTCATTTTCCGTTGGTAGGCTGGGAATTTGCGACGCGCGGCGGCCTCGCTGCGGAGCCCACCAATTTACTCGCCCTGCTCTACCTAGCAATTTTTCCGTCGTTGCTGGCATATATCTTTTGGAACCGGACGGTTTCGGCTCTCGGCCCTGGGAAGACAGGCCTCTTTATGTATCTCATGCCGATCTTCAGCACCCTTTTGGCGGTTCTCCTCCTTGGTGAAGAGTTCAAGATCTTTCATCTGATCGGCATGACGCTCATAGTCATCGGCATCGCTCTTGTAACGCGGCCGTTGATACAGCCTGTGCCTGTGCAGTCGGCCGGCTGAAAAGAAAGAGCTGTCTACGGCAGGGTATGATGGTTGTCAGGCTGGACAGGCAAAGCGCGGGCGTTGGCAGGAGCCACTCCTGTGCTGCACTTTCATTTCTCCTATTTAAGACATCGGCGGTAATCGATCGTTTAGGCCGCAGCGACAATCGCTGGAGTCTCGGATGGCCGCCAATTCCAGGGCAGCAGCTCATCGGGTAATCCCCCCGTTTTTAACGGGGTTCTGCGGTAGAATTTACGCAGCCATTTTCAGTTTCTGTGCGGGTGTGATGCCGCCGATGCCCATATTGGGTCGCTCGTTGTTATAGGTCCATAGCCATTGCGTGGCGAATTCCTGTGCCTCTTCGATGGTGTCGATGATGTATTGATCGAGCCACTCGTGCCTGACCGTGCGATTGTAGCGTTCGACATAAGCGTTCTGCTGCGGCTTGCCGGGCTGGATGTAGTTCAAGGCGATGCCTTGGTTCTCAGCCCATTCCATGAGTTTGCCACTGACGTATTCCGGGCCGTTGTCGACCCTGATCACAAAGGGCTTGCCGCGCCATTCAATGATCTGGTTCAGGCTCCGGATGACCCGTTCAGCGGGCAGCGAGAAATCCACCTCGATGCCCAAACCTTGGCGGTTGAAGTCATCAAGAACGTTCAGCAGCCGAAACTGCCGGCCATCTCCCAAACGGTCCGCCATGAAATCCATTGACCAGACCATGTTTGGTGCTTCCGGGACAACCAATGCATCGGGCTTGTCTCGTCTGAGCCGCTTGCGTGGTTTGATCCTCAGGTTCAGCTCCAACTCACGGTAGATGCGGTAGACGCGTTTGTGGTTCCAGCCATGTCCCTGGACGTTGCGCAGATACAGGAAGCACAGCCCGAACCCCCATGTCTTCCTTGCCCTGGTCAGCCCTATCAGCAGGTCGGCGATCTGATTACGCGTGTCGGGGGCGTAGAACTTGGCCTGAATGGCCGCATAGCCATCCCCATTGCGGAGCTTGGCCACAAGGTCGATGCCAACGTCCCTGCCGTCCTGCGCTTGCTCTTTGGCCCATTCGGACCATGACCAAACTTCCGAGAATTCTTCGGACTGGATGGGGTCGGCCAATAGATATGCCCGCGCCAGCCGTTCGAAATAAGTGCCCTTTTCGCGTTCGCTGACAGCGGCTGTCCGGTATGCCGCGAGCAATTCATCAATGGACGACATGAAATACTTTCGAACTGAAATGACCGAACCCTGTTCGTTTGGTGCCATGATTTCCGGGCCATAGGCAAGACGAAGGGTTATGATCGTCCTTCCACCCGTATTCATGAGGCTGCCCACACCGCCGTTGCGGAAGTTACAACTTGTGCAACGAACTGCCGGGCCAAGGTATTCAGTGGCTTGCGCGTTGCAGAAGTCCGTTGCACAACGATGGCATGATTTATGGCTATGCCCGCGTATCCACTGACGGCCAGACGCTCGACGCGCAGCGCGAGATGCTGACTTCC
>TARA_R110002051_G_scaffold63845_10_pt1 | contig 19681 bp, 19 predicted proteins | sample TARA_R110002051 | Tara Oceans TARA_R110002051 (sample SAMEA4397023) | marine metagenome | biome: Polar Biome; feature: [MES] marine water layer (ENVO:01000295) within the mesopelagic zone...; material: water (ENVO:00002006), including particulate matter (ENVO:01000060) such...
AATAGCGTTTATGATGGTATTAGCCTGCGCCGCTTTATCCCCCAGCGGCGAACGCCAGGCTGCGTGCTGTTTATCCATGGCGGCGGTTTTACGATCGGCTCAGTGGAGAGCCACCACGGCCCCGCCGCCAGCTTGGCCCAACTGCTCGAGCGTGAAGTGGTAAGCGTTAACTATCGGCTGGCACCAGAGGTAGATTACCCCACCATGTTGGCAGACTGCCAAGCAGTACTAGCAGCGGTTCATCCGGTCGCGCTGGTGGGTGATAGCGCGGGCGGGCGATTGGCTATCGACCTTGCCCATCAGCATAGTGACGCACCGCCGCTTGGCTTGATCTACCCACCGGTCGGCGAGCTATCGCCTGAATGCCTTGGGGAGGATGCCCCCCTGCTGTCACGCAGCGACGTGCTCAGTATTCGTGAACAGTGCCCTGAGATTATCGCCACCCAGAGGGATCAAAGCGCTCCTGCTAGCAGCATCGAAGTGCTTACCGTGGAGCACGACCCGTTAACAAGGCCTGTCGAAACGACGGTGGCGCAATGGCAAAAAGCGGGGGCATCCATTGGCTATCGCTGCGCGCCGAAGATGGTGCATGGCGCGCTTCACGCCCACGCCCAGCTACCCGACATGAGTGCCGCCTGGCAAGACTTTTGCCACACATTAAAACAGCGCCTTAATCAATAAGGCGCTGTTAAGCAGTTCAGTTCGTAAGGGTCATGCTTTAAGAGTCGAGCTATTAAGAATCAAGCTATTAAGAATCAAGCTATTAAGAGTCAAATTGGGCCCGCACTTGCTCAATAGCGGATTCGCCATCGCGGGTTTCAACGCCGTCTAACCATTCGGCAACGGTATCCAGGTTGTTGCCAATCCACTCGTTCGCCACTTCATCTGCCGGGCGCTCTTCGTAGCTGTACTCGTGCACCCACTCGTTCTGGTCTTCAATATCGATCACGTATTGCGATAGGAAGCGGTGAACCTGCGGGGCCTCTTCGGCGAGACTGGCGGGGGTAATGGTCCACACCGTGCTTTCAATGGTCGCCACGCCCGCATCATCGCTGTCGGCTAAATAGGCCAAATCGAAGCTCACGTTCATCCAGTGAGGCTCCCAGCCGACGAATGTCACCCACTCTTCGTCGGCCATTTTTTGCTCAGCCTGGGCCAGCATTGCTGAGGTCGAGCTTTCGCGCAGTTCCCAATCGCCTAGACCTGCAAGGTCGTTATCGATGGCGTTGAGAATCGCATCGTTAATGCCAGTACCCGCTTCAATGCCCTGGATTTCGCCATCAAAGCGATCATGGTGCTCAGCCAATTCAGCGACCGTGGTCACGCCGGCATCGTAAACATACTGGGGAACCACCAGCCCAGAATTGGCCCCGCTGATATTGGAAACCACCTTCTCGACTTTGCCATCCGCTACCAGCGGCTCGACCATATCAGTCTGTACCGGGTACCAGCCACCTAGATAGATTTCCAGGTCATTACGCGACAAGCCTTCCAAAATAACGCTGACTGCTAAATCTTGCTGGCGGGTTTCGTAGCCCATGGTCTCCAGCAATTGGGCAGCGATTTCTGATTTTACCGTGACCCCAGGCCATGGCGGCACGCCAAAACGTAGCTCATCAAGCTCTGCCATGGCGGGCGTGGCAGCAAAGGCAGCGAATAAAAAGCCCGCTTTTAGCGATAGTGACTTGGTGGTGGTAGCGCTAGGAGTGATAGACATCATATGGCTAAACCTCTTATTAGTTGGGTTTAGTTAGTATGCGCGGCTGCCTCCCCACTACTAGGCGATAAGCGACGCTTACCAGCCACTACACGACACTTCACGACACTACCAAACCTTAAACACTTTTCTCCCGCACCTGCCGCGGCGAATAGCCGTAATGCGCACGAAAAGCACGCGCAAAGCTGGAAGACGAGCTAAAGCCGCAGGCTAATCCCACCGCCAACACTGCTAAATCGGTCTCCGCTAACAGCCGCCGGGCGCGCTTGATGCGAAGCTGCAAGTACCACTGCCGCGGGGTCTCGTTAAGCTCCTGCTCGAATAAGCGCTGAAGTTGGCGAACCGATACCTCTACCCGGCTCGCGACCTCTTCAAGCGGAAGCGGCTCTTCAAGGTTCTGCTCCATCAGGGCCACCGCTTCGACCACGCGGCGGTTATGGGTGCCTAGGCGTTTCACCAGCGCCATGCGCTGCTGGTCGCTGCGAGTACGGATTCGGTCATGGATGAGCTGCTCAGACACATCGATGGCCAGCTTCGCGCCATGCCGCCGCGCAATCACCTCCAACGCCATATCCATGGCTGCCGCCCCGCCCGCGCAGGAGAAACGCCGCTCCCCCAGCTCATACAGCTCATCCGTGGTCTCAATGCCCGGAAAGCGCTCACGAAAAGCGGGCAGACTCTCCCAGTGCAGCGCCACCCGCTCGTGTTTTAGCAACCCGGTGGCCGCGAGCAAAAATGCCCCGGTATCAATACCGCCCAAGCAGCAGCCCGCCTGATCCAACTGATGAAGCCAGGCCATTAATGGTCGAGTGAGATGGGCTTCCGGCGTAAACCCACTGCATACCGCCAGCGAAGGCAAGTGATGGACATCCGCCGTTGCTTGATCCGCCATCAGGGTCATGCCGTTAGACGCCGTCACCGGCCCGCCATCAGCGCTTATCAACGTCCAGTCGAACAGCGGGCGATGGGCAATGCGATTGGCGATTCTCAGTGGCTCTACCGCCGCAAAGAAGGCCATCATCGAATACTGCGGCAGTAGCAAAAACCCTACCATTTCAGGCAACGGGCCCTGGTAATTCAAACGCATCACAATACCTAAGGTTGTTACGTTTTTTAAACCGACACTAGCCTAGCGTGTTACACCCTCCAGGTCGCCAGCCTGCTAGAAAATATGCACGCGGCGCAAACCAACAACCGAGTTGACGTTGACCAAGGCCATCAGTACTAATACTTCCGCCACAAGCTGTGGTGCACATGGTGGAAGCACGGCATATGAACATCACACATTTGGAGCACATCATAATCGCCCTGATCATCCAGCTATCACTGTTACCGTTCGCTTCAGCTCGCGTGGCGGGTGTTATACCGGTGGCGATACTGCTTGGCCGCGAGATCGCACAGCACGAATACAGGCTAGGCATCCAGCGTGGTTGGGAATGGGGCGAAACGCTACCGGTCGGTATGTTTGAGGGTGTCTGGCGTGGGTGGACGTTAGACTCAGTGCTTGATGTGCTGCTGCCAGCACTGGCGTGTGGGCTGCTAGCGGTTATGGTTGGCTTTAAGAAAAAGCATACAACCAAAAGCAGCTAGGCCCTTTACATCCAGTGACTGACCTCAGCGGCATCAAAGGTGGCAGCTAGTCATTATCGAGATGCTCGGTACGATATAGCTTCCACTCATTTTCGACCCGGCCATCAGGCAAGCGGCAGTAGCGGCCAGTGCCTAGGCTGCTTTCGCGAATTTCATTCTCCCCGCCGAGGCTCCGACAATATTCAGCGGCATATGACGTCATCTGATTTTCAGAAACCGGGCCTACTCCGCTATTAGCACAACCGACCAACAGCACTACTGCTGGAATCGTTAAACTGCGATAGACGCGAGCGACATTTCCTAACATTGCGGTTTCCCTGCGTAGCATGCCATTTATCCATTACCCTACATACTCGTAGAACAAAGCGAATTCGCCAATCCCTAAACATCACCTTACGGGCTTGCTACCCGCACTGAAAGCGAGCAATCCGCCCATGAAACTTGCCTTTATTCCGCACTACCTGTTGGGGGCTACTCTACTTGAGTACCTCCCATTAAGTCTTGTTCACCTATGGAAAATTAGATCTGCCGAATCATGGGCCGGCTGAATTTTAATGACCAAGTGATCTGATGAAGGCTGAGTAATGACTGCCTCATAAGTATCAGGGTGATGGTCTACGTAACGCTGAAAGCGCTCCATTAAATTGACCAGGTCATCGGCTAGCGCTTGTTTTTGTAAAGGTGTTAGAGACATCGAGAATATCCTTATGGCCATGAGTGAGTTTTGCCATGCAGACGCAATCCCACTGTTTTTTAATGATATTTGGACATGCGCACATGGACAGGCCCCCATCCTACGTATGCTGCGCGCACTCATTATAATACGTAACAATAAGTAACCAATAAGTAATCAATACATCACTAATGTAACATAATGCTTACATTTGATGGTAAAACTGATCTGACAGCTGGCCTCGCCACGAACTTGCTCCAACGTAGAGTGTTAATAACCCTCCAAAAAATATTGACCTACCGACAACACCGACAAAAATATATTAAAAACAATTACTTAAAAAATTAAGATAAAATAAAAGGCTATTAGCCAATCTAATAAACAATGGCTTATCTATGAAATAGTTATAGCAATGGGGCTAGCTTATAAGTGGGTACCTAAAAAATAATCACGTACTCACCTCTATAGGCTCATCGCAAGCGTTGAACCTCCTCACAAAAGTAATCAAGCTTAAAATACGCACTGAGACTAAGTATATTTCATCCACTGCCAATTAAGTAAGCAATGGGATGGGTTCCTCCCCATTGCTTACCGACACGGCGACCAACGGTTTGAGGCCGTGGAAGCGTTAGTGTGGAGCTGCAAGCTGGAAGCAGCGGCCGAGAGCCACTCCCAGGACATGGCCGCAAATGACTACTTTAGCCACACTGGCCCTAATGGTGCAGGTATCGAGCAGCGTGTGGATAATCAGGATTACGTGTGGCAAGCCGTGGGTGAGAATATCGCCGCTGGCCACACCTCGGTTTCCGCCATGGTGGGAGGCTGGCTTGAGAGCCCCGGCCACTGCCGCCACATCATGAATGACACCTTTACCGAGATGGGCATGGCGAAAGCCGAGGATTCAGAATCGCGCTATTCAACCTACTGGACACAAACGCTCGGCAATCCTCGCTAGGCGTCCACGAATCACTTACTGGTTGCCTCCTACCGCACCATAGTTGACGGCGGTAATCGCATTTTTAGGCGAGCCATCTACCAGCTTGGTACTGTAAGTCAGATACACAAAGGTCTGGGTTTCAGCGTCATGCATGCGGACGACGCGCATATTTTTGAAAAGCGCCGAGCGACGCTGAGTAAAAATTACCTCTTGCTCCTCTACTTCAGCAAGGTCGAAGATGATCTCGCCTGTCTGCCGACAGGCCACGCTCGCCTCACTGGCCTCCTCAGCAAGCCCCACCGCACCGGTGATCCCGCCAATCTGTGAGTAGGAGAGATAACAGGAGATACCCTGAACGTCCGGGTCATCGAAGCGCTCCACTTCAATGGTGTTGTTCGGGCCCAGCAGCTTGAACTCGGTACGCACGCTGCCAATATGGGCATCCTGAGCCAACAGCGCGGGCGGCAGCAGCGCAAACATAGCAATGAGCGACGTGAAGGCAACGCGTTTTGGGAAAAACATGGATAACTTCCTTGGCAATAGTCAGCCGCGTGGGGGCAATCGAAGAGAGCATCATTACTCAATCAGGGGGAGACGTCGGACCAAATTTATGTCTTCAGATAACCTCTAAGAGCAGTCTATAAAATAGTACCAGAACGTCCTTGTAATGTTACAAAGATGAGTCAATATTGACGACAATGCCCTGCCATGTTACCGGCAGGTTGCATCATTCGTAATCGGCACGGCAGGATTGTTCTCTTTGCGCGGCAGGCTGCCGGTGATAGCGACACAAATAATACAGGGCTGAGACATAAACACTCTCTTTGTTCTTATTGCGAATAAATAGGCTTGAAGTTTTTAGCATCAAACCCACTTTCAGGAACTTTCACTGGGCGAGAACCTGAAAATAATAAAACGCTGTTATTTAAACTAAAGCGATAAAGCTGATATTAAACACTAGCTATATCCCCTCTCATAACGCAGTGCCCGTAGAAAAGTCCAATCTGGTCATATTAACGACTGACCAACCTGTCATTGCCTGTGTGACATACCGAGAATATGCCATCACAAGGTTATAAATTTGTCATTAGCAATGCAGGATAAACGACGGATGCCCTTGTTAACGCAGACTCCCTACGTCCAACAACAAAGACTATTTATCTTGGTGGCGGAGAGAGACCCACAATAAGATTTCTAAGGTGACCTCATGGACAATACTCGACTCAAAGGTAAAAACTGCTTAATTACAGGCGCCGCACGTGGCATGGGCGCCGCCGTTGCCGAACACTATGCGGCTCAAGGCGCCAAGGTGTGCGTAGCAGATATCAATATTGAAGGGTGCGAGGAAGTCGCTGCGCGCATCAAAGCAAACGGCGGCGACGCCATTGCGGTCAAACTCAACGTTACCGACCGTGCCGAAGTGCAGGCCGCGGTTAAAGCAACGGTTGATGCCTTTGGTAGCTTGAACGTGATGGTCAATAATGCGGGTATTAACAAGCCATTAATGTTCCTGGATATTACCGAGGAAAACTGGCATCAGATCATGGATGTTAACGCGTTAGGGTGCCTACTCGGCATGCAGGAAGCCGCTAAGCAGATGATCAATCAAGGCAAAGATAACGGGCCTTACAAAATCATTAACGTTGGCTCAATTCTATCGCGTCAGGCTTTTGATGACGTGGTGCCTTATTCGTGTAGCAAGCACGCCGTGCTCGCCATGATTAATGGTGGCGCTAAGGCCTTGGTGGATCACAATATTACCGTTAATGGCTATGGCCCTGGCGTCGTACGTACTGAGCTTTGGGAGCAGCTCGACAAAGACTTGGTCAGCATCGGCAAGTTCGCTAAGCAGGGGCAGTCGATGGATGAGCTGGCGGAGAAGATGATACTTATGAAGCGTTACTCCTACCCTGAAGATGTGGTCGGCACCGCGTCTTTCTTGGCCAGCGCAGAATCCGATTATATGACGGGCCAGCTGCTGATGATCGATGGCGGCATGATCATGCAGTAACCGGCACTCCCCGTCCCCATGCCTGACTCTCAGGCATGGGGTTATGCCACACTCCTTACTATTCGCGCCTCACTCAATAATGCCCCTTGGCTCGCATCACTTTGTCCGCCCGTTCCTGGGCGATCGACAAGGCTTTCTTAATCGAACGCCTACCATCTAGTACCTCGAATATCTCATTGCCTGCAATACTAATTAGGTCGGTAATTCCCGGCACGGGTGGGCGTGGCCAAGCCTGTAAAATATCCTTTTGTGCCATATCGTCGACAATTTTTATGAGGGGTGACAATGCAGAGACTTCAGGATCTTGGCTAACACTGAAACGGGGCGTCACTAGGCTGCCATTCATAATGTAGAGTTTGGACATGTTTGCAGATGTCAGATGCCGTAAAGCCGTCCACACTGCCTCAACCCGCTCTGGTGCTAAGTTGGCCGGAATGGCGAGGGCATAACCTCCTATTGGGGTTATGGCACGGCCATGATTTCCAACAGGATGGGGAAGATAGCGAGTATTGCCATAAGCAGGTGAGTGCCGATTCAACTCAAACAGCGGGGCGAGTAGCGTGTAGCAGTAGGCCATACTGGTTTCACCCGATGCATACGACTGCGCACGCTCGTACCAAGACATACTGAGGATATTAGGCGGTGAATATTTCAGTATATCCAGCATATATTCGCAGGCCCTATAAGCGGCATCTGATTGAAACATAGGACGTAGCTGCTCGCCTCTGGCTTGCTGAAAGTCATAACCTCCTTGACAACTCGATAGATTAAGGAGCGGCTGACCGAACTTCGCCATAAGAAAACTAAAGGTATGCCCGAGTGGCGTGCCTCTCGCTGCATTCCAAGCAATGCCGTAACGTCCTTTGGCAGGCTTATGTAGCTGTCTAGCGACTTTGACAAGCGCTTCTGTTGTGGTTGGAGGCGTCAACTGCAACGCCTCGAAAACATCCTGACGATAGCAGAGCAGTTCTGGTGTTGTTTGAACGGGTATACCGTACTGACTGCCCGCATACCCTGAGCTCTGTATAGCCATTGGATGAAAATCAGAAAGATCATAATCGTCGCGTTTAATTAATGCATCAAGTGGCATCAGAACACCATCCGCCGCCAACTCACCAAACCAGGGTAAGTCACAGGCCACTACGTCATAGCGCGATTTGGCTAAACGAGCATTGTCTAGAATCTCATCTAACAGATTATCGATTGACCTTGCCTTATTACGTATCTCCAGCCCAAAGATCGACTCCAACTGACGTTTAAGGTTGTGCATGGCCATGAACGTTGGGTCAGCATGCGCTAACACACGTAATCCACCCTTAAGTTCAAGCCGCGCAGACAGCACTGCCGGGGTCGATATCACCCGCTCAGATGACGACATACCCAGAAAGATCTTACTGGCTGAATCCGATGTTGGGTCTATACCGAACAACGGGCCGAGGAGTCCTTTAATACGCTCGGCGTAGCTTTCCCACTCCTGGATCATTTGAGGGGAAGGATGCAACGAAACCGTCTTACCCGACTTAGTTCGTGGCCGTGAGATAAGCAAACCGCGCTGCATGATACTCTCGATGCCGCGCTTTGCCGTACCGTAGGTGAGGCCAGACGCATCGGCAAGAGACGTGGGGGTGGTTAACCTACCCGCAAGGTGGTTACGCATGACGTGCAGCAACATACGCATCTCGCGATAGCCAAGCGCCATAGAGAGCGAACTTTCAGTTTCATCTTCAAATTTTTCAATGAAGTCGATAAATCGTGCGAACTCTGTATTCGAGATTTTGGAGGAGGGCATTTGCGATAACTTATCGTAAGGCCCTTCTGGGTTTGTTTCGTTTATCTCAGCACGACCTTCTCTCATGACAACTCCAACACATCACCAAACCATCAGGCCGCCAACGTGGTGGTAAACACTTTTTGCGATGGGGCTGCTATTAAAAAAAGAACAGTTATGAAAAAGTTTACCATTAAGTGTCAGCCTATACCGTCCATAATTAAGCGGATACCCAGCAGAATAAGCAGGCAAAGAATCACCCGGAAAAACAGCTCGCCATTGATGCGTTTTTGAATAACCAGCCCCAACCGAACCCCCAGCCATGCAACAGGCATCAGCAACATCGCTATGGTCAGGTTATCAAGGTTAACCAAGCCCAGCAGGGTGTAGGGAACCAGCTTCACCAGGTTAGTAATGGCCAGAAAAACCACTGCCGTCCCCAGGAATTGCTGTTTTGTCAGCTGGCATTGCAGCAGGTAAAAATTCAGCGGTGGGCCGCCCGCATGGGCAATAAAACTGGTAAATCCTGCAATGCCACCACACAGGCGCCCTACCCAGCCAGGCATTAATTTGCCACGGAGCGGTTTGAATAACCCCCACAGGCCAAACAGTACCGAAAACACCCCCAACAGCAATGTCAGCAGCGCTTCATCAAACCAGCCATAGGTGAAGTAACCCACCACCACCCCTAGCACCGCGGGCGGAAACATAAGCCACAATAGACGGCCTACCCGCTGGTGCCACCACGCCTTGAGACTAAACACATCCATTACAATCAGTAGCGGCAGCATCACCGCGACAGCGAACGTCGGGCTTGCCTTTAACGAGATTAACGGCACGGCCACCACCCCTACCCCACCGGCAAATCCTGACTTGGAAATACCAGTCAGCAGCACAGCCACTACCATTAACGCCACGAATACCCAGTCAACAACCATCTCAACGCCTCATTAGTTTTGCGCCGAGGCTCCCCTTGCTGCGATGCAAGCGAAAAAGGGGGCCATGACAGTCACGGCCCCCTTACGTTTAGGCATACCAGCAAGCGTTAGCCATAAAGTTTGTTACATCACTTTGCACACTTCATCAAAGGAGAAGCGGTCGCCACGAGGGAACAACGCGCTCGTATCGCCATAGCCTAAGTTACACAGAAAATTGCTCTTCACTTTGCCATCTGGGAAGAACGCTTCATCCACAGCCGCATTGTTGAAGCCAGACATAGGGCCAGCGTCCAACCCTAGCGCGCGAGCCGCTAAAATGAGATAGCCGCCTTGAATGGAGCTATTACGAAATGCAGTGGAATGAATAAAGTCCGGTTTGCCTTCGAACAGCGATTTTGCGTCTTTGTTATGGGCGAACATGCGCGGCAGATGCTCATAGAACTCTGTGTCGAAACCAAGCACGGCGACCACCGGTGCCTTCATGGTTTTTTCCTGATTGCCTGGCATCAGAGCGGGTTTCAGGCGCTCTTTGGCCTCATCTGTGGTCAGGAACAGAATCCGCGCTGGCTGGCAATTCATCGAGGTGGGGCCGAAATGCATTAGGTTATACAGCTCGCGCAGCGTTTCCTCGCTAACGTCACGATCCTGCCAAACGTTGTGGGTACGTGCTTCAGTAAATAGCGTTGCGATAGCGGTTTGATCGATCGTGGTCATGTCGTTTCCTCTTTCGGTTTAACCAGCTCAGTTCGAGCCGGACGTTCAGGTTGAGACGCTCAGGCCGTCTTTAAGCCGAAGTCGTAATGAAAATAGCGGTAAGGCGTTTCTATCTGCCGACCATCGGGCGCTTGCCCTGCTGGCTGCTGAGCAAACGTCTTCACCAGTGAATCCTTCACACCAAATACCGCATCCGAATCAAGGTAGGGGTCGTCTTCGGCGAAGATTTGGGTGACCAAGGTTTCGTACCCCGGCGCCATCAGCATGAAATGCACATGCGCCGGGCGATAAGGATGCCGCCCGGTAATGTCGAGCATTTTGCCGACTGGCCCGTCTGTTGGGATCGGATAAGGCGAAGGGGTGACGGTCCAGAAGGCGTAACCGCCTTGGCTATCGGTATGGAAGCGAGCACGCAATGAAGCGCTTTCAAGCTCAGGCTTTTGCACGTCGTAAAAACCTTCACTGTCCGACTGCCATACATCAATAGTGACATTTGCCAATGGCTTACCCTGGGCATCGTGCACGCGGCCTTCAACGAATAGCGGCTCGCCTTCAACCCCCCAATTAATGGCATCACCCTGATTCGCTTGGGGAGGGTCCGCCACATAAAAAGGCCCCAATACGGTACTTTCGGTAATGTTCGGGTCACTGTTTGAGTGGTTGATGGCGTCCACCAACATGGTCACACCAAGGGTGTCAGAAAGCAGAATGAACTCTTGGCGTTCGTCATCGCACATTTGCCCCGTGCGGGTCAGAAACTCAATCGCCTGGGTCCACTCTTGCTCTGTGGGTTGTACTTCACGCAGATAAGCGTGCAGGTGTTTGACCAAACCATTAAGCAGCGTCTTTAGCCGTGCGTCTTCACAGCTAGAGAACTCTTCAATTACCGCCGCGGTGATATTGTCGGTCGTCAGGTTGCGCATCTTATTGCCCCCTATGCGGTGCGGGTGTCGGCTCACCGAGCCCCGAAAGTCGCTCGGTGTGGTGTACGGTAGCGATATAGTCATCATCGCCATGGCCGGTGGCGATAAGCGCGGTATAGGCTTCGCGCATTTGGGCGGCCAGTGGCGTTGTGACCCCGGAGGTGTGGGCGCAATCAAGTATCAGATCGAGATCTTTGGCCATTTGGGCAGCGGAAAATGTCGAGGTGAAATCGCGCTGGGAAAGTGGCGGCACCTTGTACTTCACCATCGGTGAACCCACCGCGCTGTCGGAAATAAGCGTCAACATGGCGTCCCATTCAATGTTGCCTTTGCGCGCCAGGGTCAGCGCTTCACTCATCATTCCGGCACTGACGGCAATCATCAGGTTAATCGCCAGCTTGGCGACCCGAGCCTGCTCTTCATCGCCCAGCCAATATTGTGCTTTGGTAAAGGCTTCAAACACGGGTTTGGCGGATGCCAGTGCATCGCGGGGGCCAGATACCATCGCCGACAGCGTGCCTGCCTCAGCCGCCACGGGGTTCCCCGACACGGGGCTACGCAAATACGAGATGCCATGAGCCTTGGCCGCTTCGGCCACGCGGGCAGACGCTTCAACACTCACCGTACTGGTCTCGACCAAGATACTCCCGGGCATCATATGACGAACCAGCTCGCCCGCTTCAAGGCAAAGCGCGATTAAAGCGCGGTCGTCGGGAATCGAGACAAACACCAGATCACAATCAGCCACCGCACTGGCAAGCTGCTGATGGGGCGTGACTCCTAACGCTGCAGCCAACGCGAGGCGCTCGCTGGAAAGGTCAAATCCTTGTACCGCGGTTCCTGCCTGGATAATTCTGGCGGCCATGGGCAAGCCCAGCTTACCCAAGCCCACCCAAGCCACCTTAGGTGGCGAAGGGCGCGTGGTGGAAACGGTTGTCATTGGTTTGCCTCCTGTGTCGAGTGGGCTTCACGCGCCAGCAGTTCGGCGTGAATACGGTGGCCAGACTTAGCAAGCTCAGCGATACCTTGCTCGGTATTAATCAACAGGCGGCCGCTGCGCTTTTTGAACTGCCCGGCCACCATGACGCTGTCGATGTTAGCTAGGCTTGTCTGCATCACCACCGTAGAAACTGGGTCATTGACCGGCTGCATATTGAGCTTGTTGCTGTCGATCAGCACCAAGTCGGCCTGCTTGCCTGGCGTAAGGCTGCCAATGCGGGCATCGAGTCCAAGAGCTTTCGCCCCATCCAGCGTGATCCAGCCAAGCGCTTCTCGGGTAGTAATAGTCGAGGTGTCCGGTATCTTGCCTTGCTCCCGACGTGAAGCATCGTTATCCAGGGAACGCTGCATCCCCAGTGCGGCACGGGCAACACTGAACATGTCACCCGAAAGTACAGACTCAAGATCAACCCCCAGAGACACCACCCCGCCGTGCTGGCGTACCAGCCCAGTGACTGGAAAGCCGTGGCCTTGGGTCATCTCGTTTTCCGGTGCAATCGAGAACGTCACACCACTGGCGCAGAACCGTGACATCTGGCCGTCATCCAGGCTTTGGCCATGCACAATGTTGATATCGGGCCCCAGCAAACCACGGCTTTCAACTTCATCCCAGGCGCCCGGCGCTACCGCCGCGCCCCCGCCCTGATGCATCGAAGCCACAAGGCCAAACTCTTTCGCCAGGGCAAAGTCTTTCAAGGTAACGTCAAGGGTTGAATAGTGAGGGCCAAGGATGGCCATGCCTAAAGTGACAAGCCCCTTTGGATTCGCCAGCTCACCCTTTAACAGCCGTTTTATTTCATGGCGTGGGTGGGGGATCTCACTAAAATGCGGCTGGCCAGGCTGTGGGTCCGGTTTCGGTGAGCCGTGCATAAACAGCGCCCGTATTCCGGACTCTTTTAGCCCACTCACGGCAGCGTCTGTGTGGTCTGGGCTAGGGTTGTTATGACACCAGTCACCTAATGTGGTGGTGCCACAGTTAAGCTGATTAATCGCGCCCATACGGGTCGCAATATAAATGTCATTGGGCGTGAATAGCGCCGCCAGACCGCGGTGGACGTGGCGAAAATACTCAAGCAGCGTCCAGTTGGCGGCAACGCCACGCAGCCCGGTCTGCCAGGTATGCATATGCGCATTCACCAACCCAGGGATGAGAATACCGCCAGCACAGTCAATAACCTCTGCGCCCTGCGCCTTGGGGTCATCGACCAGGCCATGGCCCACGGCGGCAAGGCGATCATCTTCAACCAGCACCTGGCCGTTGCTTAACTCGCCCAACTGCGAGTCCATGGTAATCACGGTAGCGTTAATGAAGAGCACTTTCATTGCGCACCCCCAGGTTGAGCGTGAGGGCGACGGCCCGCCTGGGCATCGCTGAGTAACTGCTGAATGCCCGTGGCTTCTATTTCGCGCGGATTCCAATAGGGGTTCTGAGTAGCGATCTCTGTGGCGCGCTCAACATCGGCGGGGGTAAAGCCAAGTTCAGCAAGCCCACTGGGTGCGCCAACTGCACGGCCTAAGTCATAAAGCCCAGCGGCGGCGTCCGAACAGCCCAGCGCACGGCCAATGCGAGCCATTGCGTCAGGCACGGCAGGGGCGTTATAAGCCAGTGCATGGGGCAGCACAATGGTGTGCGTCTCCGCATGGGGTAAGTTAAAAGAGCCGCCCAAGGTATGGCACAGCTTATGGTGCAACGACATCCCCACCGAGCCAAGGCACGTTCCGCACAACCAAGCGCCATACAGCGCATCAGAGCGCGCTTCTACATTGCTGGGGTCGTTAGCAATCACGGGCAGGCTTCTCGCCAGCGCCGCGATCCCCTCCTCTGCCATTAGCGCGATTACTGGGTTGCAGTCACGGGCATATAGCGCCTCTACCGCATGAGCTATCGCGTTAATGCCGCTGGTTCCGGACATCTCAGCGGGTAGCGTCAAGGTGAGATCCACGTCATAGATGACGGTTTCCGGCAGTACATCTAAAGTGCGCTGCGTCGTCTTGATACCGTCGCGGGTCTCCCCCAGGATCGGGGTCATTTCTGAGCCTGCATAGGTGGTAGGAATGGCGATCTGCGGCAAGCCGGTGCGCAGCGCGATCGCCTTGCCCAAACCAATCGTCGAGCCACCGCCAATGGCAATAGTGCAATCCACGTTCAGCTCTTTCACTACCTGCAAGGCATTGTCGGTCACGTCGACTGGCGTGTGCATGGCGGCGTCCGCGTAAACGCCTATGCCCTTCTCACCCAACTGCGCTAGTACGCGGCTTGCCTGCTCGTGCTGTTGAGGCGTGGCCAACACCAGGGCGCGTGAACAGCCTAGATGGTCAAGCTCTTCACTTAGACGCGACAAGGTTCCTCGGCCAAACACCACGCGGGATGGCAGGCCATCATAAACAAAGGGTTGCATAAAACATTCCTTATACGTTTGAAGTGGTCTGTATGTGCTCTTTGCAGAGCACAACAGTCGCAAAACGGCGTGCTAGCTCGCCTGCGCCTGCTTGCCCATTCCGGTAATTGCCTGAACCAACTCGTCCTCGCTGACGTTGTCACCATCAAACTCAGCGGTAACGCGACCGTCATACATAGCGATAATGCGGTTACTCAGGCCAAGCACCTCGGGCATCTCGGAAGAGATCACCAGCACCGCATAGCCAGATTTGGCCAGGTCTTTAACCAGGGTGTGGATTTCCGACTTGGATCCCACATCAATGCCTCGGGTTGGCTCATCAAGAATCAATAGCTTGGGGTGGGTATGCAGCCATTTGCCGATGACGATCTTCTGCTGGTTACCGCCGCTCAGGTTGCCCACTTTTTGGCGCCAGCTGGGGGTTTTGATTTTCATCGCCTGATGGTATTTGTCGTACACCTCTCGCTCTTTGGCACTCGTCATAAAGCCCCATGACGACACGCTAGAAAGGCTTGCCAGAGTCATGTTATCTCGGCAGTTCATTCCCAGAATCAGTCCCTGATCCTTGCGGTCTTCAGGCACCAAAGCAACGCCATGAACCACGGCGTCATGGGAGTTACGGAAGGACACCACCTTGCCATCTAACACCACCTCGCCAGTGGAAGGCGTGCGCAGGCCGAAGATGGTTTCTGCGACCTCAGAGCGGCCCGCGCCTACCAGGCCGTACATGCCCACAATTTCACCCTTGCGAACATTAAAGCTGACGTTCTCGAATACGCGCTTCACCGAGAGGTTGCGCACTTCCAACAAATTGTCGCCAAAGTTACTCGGTTTGCTGGCATGATCGAGCTCCAAGCTACGGCCGATCATCATTCGAGTGATCTCGTCCTCGTTGGTATCCGCCGTATTGACGGTTCCGGTGTATTCACCATCCCGCAGCACGGAAATACGGTGTGATAAGTGAAAAATTTCATCCATGCGGTGGGAGATATAAACAATCCCCACGCCTTGCTCACACAGCGAATTGATCACGTCATAGAGCACTGGTTTTTCATGGTCAGTGAGCGATGCCGTCGGTTCATCGAACACCACTACGCGCGGGGTAAACGCCAACGCTCGGCCAATTTCGACCATCTGTTTCTTAGCAATCGACAGCGATCCCACTAAGTCATCGTGTTGAAAACCACACTTAAGCGTCTCAAGAATCTTATTGGTATCCTCGCGCAGCTTGCGCCAGTCAACGCGATTGAACGGCTTTCTTGGCAGGCTGCCGAGAAAGATGTTTTCGGCAACCGTCATTTCGGGTACCAGCGACTGCTCTTGATGAATCAGCACGACGCCTGCCCGCTTGGCATGCTTGGGGTTTTCAAAGGCCATTTCCTGGCCAGCAAGAATGATCTTTCCTTCATTCGCTTGGTGCTTACCCGCTAGCACTTTCATTAGTGTCGACTTGCCTGCCCCATTTTCGCCAAGCAGGGCATGCACTTCCCCAGGCCGCACGTCAAAATCCACACTATTTAGGGCAACCACCCCAGGAAAACGCTTGGTGATACCTTCAAGTCGCAGTATCGGTTCAGCGTTAATCGGCTGTCGTTTGTTAGATGAAAAGTCGTGTTGTGAAGGGCTCATATCCGCACCTCCTTAGCCGAGGGTGCATTAAGCTTCTTGTCGATAACCAGCACCGAGATGAGGATAGCGCCGAGAATGACCAGCACATAAAACGCAGGCACCTGCATTAAATTCATGCCGTTACGCAGAATACCGATAGCCAGCACCCCGCCTAGGGTGCCAACGATGCTGCCGTAACCACCGGTCAACTTGGTGCCGCCTAATACCACTGCGGTAATCACCCAGAGCTCGTAGTCACGCCCTAGATTAGGTGTCGCCGCGCCCATCTGACTGGCCAGCATTACGCCCGCCAGGGCAGCAAAGAAGCCAACGATAATGAAATTGATCATCATGTGACGCCCTAACCGAATCCCGGCATCAATTGATGCTTCAGGGTTGCCGCCCACCGCATAGGTGTTACGCCCATGGCCGGTTCGAGTCAGCACTAGATGCATGATCAATGTGCAAATAAGGAAGATAATGGCTAATACTGGAAAAGGTCCGATGGTGCTGGTACCAAAGTCAGAGAAGGCAAAATTCAACGCATAAAACGACTGCTCACCGGTGTATAGAAAGATCAGCCCCCTGATGCCCAGCATGGCGCCTAACGTCACGATGAACGCATTGACGCCTGTTTTCCAAACAATCAGGCCGTTAATCGCGCCCAGCAACACACCGGAACCGAGTGCCGCAAGAATCGCCAGTGTCATGCTCGTCTCTTGCAACCCGACTGCTAATGAAGCCGCTAGCCCCAAGGTCGCACCGACCGACAAATCGATATTGCCGTTGATCATGACAAGCGTCATGCCAAGCGCGATCAGGCCAATGGTGGAGGTTTGCACCAGAATATTGCTGATATTGCCAAATGACAGGAAGTACTCCGACATAAAGCTGAAGAAAATAAAGATGACGAGAACAAACACCCAGATCGGTTGGATAGCCGTTCTGCCACGGAAGAACCCTTTTAGACTTGTCATGTTTTACTCCTCCGCGTTATGAGTGGGTCGTTAGCAAGCGCTTACGCTTGTTAGCGAGGTCCAGCCATACGGCCAGGATGATGATGACCCAGGTCACGATCCACTGGATGTAATAGGGGTAGCCCATCAACAGCAGGCCATTCTGAATAAAGCCCAGGATCAGCACGCCAATCACGGTTTTCCAGATGCTGCCAGCGCCCCCCAGCAGGCTAGTACCACCCAGGATGATCCCGGCCAGTACCAGTAGCTCATAACCTTGGCCAACATTGTTTTGTGAGCCCATCACCCGCGAGCCAAGAACAAGTGCCGCACACGCCACACAGAATGCTGAGATTAGATAGGTGCTGAACACGCACCAGTTCTTGCGAATGCCCGAATAAACGGCAGCCATAGGATTGCCACCGACAGCAAAGATGCGACGCCCGTAGCCTGTGTAGCTCATCACCACTTGAACCAGAATGGCCAGCAAACCAAACAGCAAGATAGGGACAGCAATACCCCCCAAATAGCCACGCCCAAAAAACGCAAACCACGTGCCGTCCTGATTTGCGATATCAACGTTTTGGCCACCGCTGTAGATCAGCACGAAGCCTTGAATAGCAGACAACATCGCCAGCGTGACAATCAGGGAGTTAAGGCGCAAAAACCCGATCAGAATGCCATTGACGGCACCCAACATCAGCGTTAATGCAAACATCATCAGAATGGCCGTGGTGGGGCCAACCTTATCGTGTAGATCCACCACCAATACCGTCGAAAACGACAGCATCGACCCCACGGAAAGATCCAGATTACCGCCAATAATCACCACCGTGACACCCACGGCGATAATGCCAATAATCGAGGCCTGACGAACCACGGTCATGATGTTTGACTGGGAAAGAAACTGCTCAGAAAAGAAAGAAAAAACGAACATGCCAACCAGGAAAAAGATGAGAATTCCCTGGGCCGATAGAAAACTCATGACGCTTGCTTTGCTAAGTTTTCCTGCTGGCAGATTGGATTTTGATTGTTCTGCGAAAGCCATGCTAATCACCTGTATAAAAACACCCCGGAACACCCGGTTAGCGCAATGGACAACGACATCATCCATAGACGCTTACCGTGAAATCCAGTGCAGAAACCCTACTTTCAGGTGCATGCTGGCTCCCAGAGACGACGCACTAAACGCAGCGCTCTGGGCAGCAGCATGCCTCGCTTCAGAAAACGGGACGATCGAACTCGCTCAGGTTTTCAGCAGTGATCTTGGGTGTCTCGAAGAAGTTCATCTTCGGCACTTCTTCTCCGGCTAATACATCCAAAGCCGTTTGTAGGGCGGCTTCCGCATCATCTACGGGAGACTGATAGATAGAACCGTAATACTCGCCACGCTCAATCGCGTCGTAACCAACGGCGAAATTCGTGGCACCAATGAAGATAATCTCATCGGCACGATCAGCGCCTTTCGCCGCATTCAGTGCGCCGACACCCATGTTGTCATCGCCGGAATAAACGCCGTCAATACGGTCATATTTAGTCAGGAAATCTTCCATCACCCGCTGAGCCCGCTCACGGTTCCAGTTACCGGGCTGCGTTTCCAGCAGCTCTACACCAGGGCAAGCTTCAGCAAGACGCACCTCGAAACCGGTCGCTCGCTCCATGGCGGTGGTGTAGCCCGGCTGGCCAGCAATCTGCACGATCTGCCCTTCGCCCCCGAGGGCATCACACATCATTTCCGCAGAGGCAATGCCTTGCTGAACATTATCTGGGCCTGAAAAGGCAGCGATGAATTCAAGACCCGCTTCAGCAATTTTGGAATTAGTCACGACGACAGGAATGCCCGCCTGATGAGCCTGACGAATAGCAGGAATTACGGCCTGCCCATTGGTTGGCCAAATGATAATGGCATCGACTTGCTGCTGGATAAGATCCTGCATTTGACCAATCTGACGAGCGACATCACCGCCGGCATCTAACACCACAATATCAACGTTGCCTGCCTCTTCAGCAGCAGCTTCAAACGCACTTTCATAGGTCGTTTGATAGCTATCCACACCCACGTTGTTTTGAGTAATGCCGATGCGATAAGGGCCTTCCGCCTGCGCTGTTGTGATGGACATCATGATGATAGAGGCGGCAAGAGTGGTTTTCTTGAACATTGCGTTTCTCCTAGCGTTTTTAGTAATTGTTTTTTTAGCCTGCAAAGCAAGCTTGGATTGGAGCTTACTGCCGCGCTTCGTTTGCACACAACATGACCACAGTAAAGAAATGACCAAACTGGTTTTTTTAAGCTTTTCGTTCCGAATCAAGCGGTAGATTGATGAATCAGCAATCCTTCCGGAAATTCGGAGCGGCTATAAGCCTGGATTCAAGCAATAAGTGCATGGTGAGGCGCTGACTAATGGTCGAGTGTGGCGATGCGGCGTCACTCTTTAAGCCAGCAAAAGC